>ERZ724510.14-NODE-14-length-114583-cov-6.769384_pt1 | contig 114583 bp, 101 predicted proteins | sample MGYA00376043_ERZ724510 | MGnify/ENA primary metagenome ERZ724510 (study PRJEB28724, sample SAMN07190888) | wastewater metagenome | isolation source: influent of sewage treatment plant in Hong Hong | place: USA: Christiansburg, Virginia | collected 2016-03-01 ... | reverse complement strand
CGAGAACGATTTAGAAAAGCTACCGATGTAAATCGTGCGCTCTAACTGATCCAAAGACGACAAACGCGCAGCAGATGTAGGCTTAAAGTCCGCCAAAGGGTCGTTTTCCACCACCAGCAGGTTGTGCTTTTCGGCCAACTGCAATATCCGAAACGCCTTGGCCGGCGTGATATCGGACCCTGTGGGGTTGTGCGCCACAGACTGCGTAAAAAACAGGCGTGGACGGTGTACCAGCAGCAAATGTTCCAGCGCGTCCAGATCTGGCCCATCGGCCAAGCGCGGCACACCCACAATTTGCGCACCCGCAAGCTTGAGCTTGCCAAACAGCGGGTAATAGCCTGGCTCGTCCACCAACACCACTGCACCGGGCGGGACAAAGTAGCGGATCACAATGTCCATGGCTTCGTTGGCACCGTGAGTCAGCACGATCTGCCTGGGCTCGGCACCGATGCCAAAGTCGGCCAGCTTGCGCACCAGATGCTGGCGCAGCGGTGCATAACCAAACCGGTTGCCATAGCGAAACAGCGCGCCTAACCCGGTGCGCACTACCTTGTGATGGTATTTGTCCAGCCGGGCCTCAGACAGCCATTCCACAGGCGGAAAGCCATCGCCCACCGCCAGTGCGTCCGGCGCAGATTTGAGCTGCTCACGCATCAACCAAACGATGTCCATGGCTCGGCCAAGGGACCCAGCCTCTTCCTCAGGCACCACCACCTGCGCCTTAGCGCACACAAAAAAACCAGCACCACGGCGCGGCTCCACCAAGCCGTGCGTCACCAACAGCTCAAACGCGGCCACCACCGTATTTTTGGCGTAACCATGCAAATGAGCCAACTCTCGCAGAGATGGCAATTTTTCACCCGCCTTGAATGCGCCTTCGGCGATTTGTCGCTGAATGGACTCCGCCAATTTGCTGGCGAGCGAGGTGTTTTTGATTTTTGGCATGGACAACGGCAGCCCTCACTGTTCAAGCAAACTGTACCCATGATGATGGGTACACAAACCCTAGACTGTACCCATTCCAAGCAAAGTTTGAACCGGAGCCCCTGAAATGTCTGTTGATTCCCGCCTACCCAATTTCCGCGCCCTCACACCCGCACAGCGGCTGGCGCACATTGGCAAAGCCGCTGATCTGAGCGCCCAAGACATTGCCCTGCTGGCCACACCAGGTGCCCTGCCCTTGAGCCGTGCTGACGGGATGATCGAAAACGTGATCGGCACCTTTGAGTTGCCCTTTGCCGTGGCAGGCAACTTTCAGATCAACGGGCGCGATGTGCTGGTGCCGATGGTGGTGGAAGAGCCCTCTGTGGTGGCCGCAGCCTCGTTCATGGCCAAAATAGCCCGGGAATGCGGCGGGTTTCAGACCTCCAGCACCGGGCCCATCATGCGCGCCCAGGTGCAGATTCTGGGCATTACCGACCCTTTTGGCGCGCGTCAGGCCTTGCTGAAACACCGCGATGCGATTTTGGAAGTGGCCAACAGCCGCGACAAAGTGCTGATTGGCCTGGGCGGCGGCTGCAAAGACATCGACGTTCATGTGTTTGCCGACACGCCGCGCGGCGCCATGGTGGTCATGCACTTGATCGTCGATGTGCGCGATGCCATGGGTGCCAATACGGTGAACACCATGGCAGAAGCCGTTTCACCGCTGGTTGAAAAAATCACGGGCGGCGCAGTTCGGCTGCGCATCCTGTCCAACTTGGCTGATTTGCGTCTGGCCCGTGCGCGGGTACGCATCACGCCTTTGGCACTGACCACGGCCGAGCGCGATGGCGCGGACATCATCGAAGGCATCTTGGATGCCTACACCTTTGCCGCCATCGACCCCTATCGCGCGGCCACGCACAACAAGGGAATCATGAACGGCATTGACCCCGTGGTGGTCGCCACAGGAAACGATTGGCGCGCCATCGAGGCCGGTGCCCACACCTATGCCAGCCGCAATGGCCGATACACATCACTCACGGTGTGGGAAAAAGACAAGACTGGCGCACTGGTGGGCACCATCGAGATGCCCATGGCCATGGGGCTGGTCGGCGGCGCTACCAAGACGCACCCCCTCGCCCAAGTGGCGCTCAAGATCATGAAGCCTGCCTCTGCACAAGAATTGGGCGAAGTGGCCGTGGCCGTTGGCCTTGCGCAAAACATGGGAGCCTTGCGCGCCTTGGCCACCGAGGGCATTCAACGTGGACACATGGCCTTGCATGCCCGCAACATTGCACTGGTAGCGGGCGCCACGGGCGATGAAATTGACCAGGTGGCCAAGCGCATGGCACAAGACCACGACGTGCGCACCGACCGCGCAGTTGAGCTACTTAAAGAAATCAGAGGCGCGTAGCCAGAGGGGTGTAGCGGGCAAGCCGCTCAAGTTCCCCACCACGTATTTATCCCGCAAATCACCCCTTGCTTTTTTTCACAACAGGAGACATCGACATGCTAACCAAACTGATCCCTACCTTAAAGAGGACGCTGCTGGCGGCGGCTGCATTCACAGCGCTGTCTGCCAGTGCGCAGGACATTCGCATCGGCTTTAACGCTGACCAATCTGGCACGGGCGCAGCCGAGCTGGGTGCCGCTGCGCGCCACGGCTTTGATTTGGCCATCGAAGACCTCAACAAGGCCGGCGGTGTGCTGGGCAAAAAATTAGTGGGCGTGGTGCGTGACGACTTGGGCCAGCCGCCCAAGTCCATCCAGAACATGACCGAACTGATCGACAACGAAAAGGTCATGGCCGTGGTCGGCCCCACCAATTCGGGCAATGCGCTGGCTTGGCTGCACATTCCCCAGCAAAAGAAAATCCCCGTGATGGTGCCCGTGGCCACTGCCACCGACATCACCCTGCGTTACGCCAAAGAGCCGCAAAACTATATCTACCGCGTCTCCATGGTAGACCGCGAGCAAATCGCGCTGCTGATGGCCTACGCCGTCAAAGCCAGTAAGAACCAAAAAATCGCCTTCATGGCTGACACCACAGGCTACGGCCAACAAGGCGTCAAAGACCTGAATGAAGTGCTGGCGCTGCACGGCCAAAAACCCGTGGCGGTGGAAAAGTTTGGTCCCAAAGACACAGACATGACCTCGCAATTGGCCAAGATTCGTGACGCTGGCGCTGACACCGTCATCATTTACGGCCTGGTCGATGCCAACGCGCAAATCCTGCGCAGCATGGAAAAAATCAACTACATGCCCACTACGCTCGGGTCTTGGGGCAACATGAGTTCGCTGTTGGGCAACATTGCGGGCAAGAAACTGGGTGAACACATCATCTTCTCCACCTCGGTGGCTGAAGACAGCAGCCCTCGCGCCACCGCGCTGGCAGCACGCGTTCGCGAACGCTTCCCAACGATGACCGCTTTTGTGGCCGCTGCGCAGTCTTATGACGGCGTGATGGTGTTGGCCTCTGCCATCAAGGTTGCCAACAGCACCGACGGCGCTGCTGTGGCTGCAGCGCTGGAGACCAAGCTGCCCGACACACAAGGCGTGATCAAGATGTACCAAAAGCCATTTGCCAAGGGTGACCATGAAGGCCTGGGCGTGGCGGACTTCCACCTGGCGCGCTGGCGCGATGGCAAAGTGATTGCTTATAAAGATGCGATCACCGCCAACCTCAAAGCCGAAGACTATAAAAAGTAGAGCAAACAATGCCCATCAGACATGCCGTAAGGCATGATTTGATGGGCATTTTCACATCCAAAACGGCAGTTCCATGATCAACCTACTTCAAGCGCTGCTCAGCGGCCTGGCCCTGGGCGGTATTTACGCCCTGGTGGCACTGGGCTTCAGCATCACCCACACCACCACCAAGACGCTGAACTTTGGCCAGGGCGAATTTCTGGTGGCGGGCTCGTTCATTGCCACTGCAGCCCTGCTGCTGCTGTCGGGCAAAGGCTACACGGGGGTGCTAAGTGCTGAAGACGTCACCCTCACACGCTACCTGCTGGCGCTGGTGGCGTCGCTGGTCATCTTGGGGGCACTGGGCGTTTTGCTGTACTTCACCGCCGTGCGCCCCTTCTTCGGCCTGGGCGGCATGGCTTGGGTGATGAGCACCATTGGCTTTGGCATCATTTTGCAAAACACGGCTTTGGCCATTTGGGGCCCAGGCACCATGGCCATGCCTTCGCCACTGGGCGATGACGTGATCCGCTTTGGCGGTGCAGGCATTCGCCCTCAAGAAATTTTGGTGCTGGTCGTCACCGGTGTGGTGATGCTGGCACTGGACTATGTTTTACGCCGCACCAAAATCGGCAAAGCCGTACGTGCCGTCGCGGCCAATGGCCCTGCCGCCGCCCTGATGGGCATCAATGTGGGCGCTATCGTGGTGCTGGCCTTTGTGATCTCCAGCAGTTTGGCTGGGTTGGCGGGCCTCTTGATTGCCCCCATCACCACTGCGTCGGTCTTCATGGGCCTGGCCATTTCACTCAAAGCCTTTTCGGCAGCCATTGTGGGCGGCTTGACCAATCCACGCGGCTGCATCGTGGGCGGTTTTCTGCTGGGCTGCATTGAAGCGGCTGTGGGCCTGTGGCGCGCTGAATTCCGAGAGATCACGATCTTTGCACTGATCATTCTGGTGCTGGTGCTCAAGCCCGAAGGTCTGTTCGGGCAAAAACCGTTTGAGAAGGTGTAAGCACCATGCCCAAACTGTCACCCCATACCCTGTGCATGCTGGCCGCAGGCATCCTGGCCGTGCTTGTGCCCTGGAGCCTGGAAAACGATTTTTACCTGAAGATCATCTTCAGTGCTGGCATGTATTACATCGCCGCCTCTGGCTTGAATGTGCTGGTGGGCTGGAGCGGTCAAAAATCCCTGGGCCACGCAGGCCTGTTTGCAGTGGGGGCCTACACCGCCGCCCTGCTCACCACACGACTGGCCTGGAACCCCTGGCTGGCCATGGCCGCAGCCTGCGTCATGGCGGGCTTGTTTGGCATTGTGATTGCGCTGCCGGCACTGCGCGTCAAAGGCCCGTCCTTGGCGATGGTGACCATTGGCTTTGGCATCGTGGTAGAAAAAGTCGTCACCGAATGGCAAGAGCCTTTTGGTGGCCAGCAAGGCATTTACGGCGTGGTGCCTCCCAGTTTGGGCGACCATGCCTTTGCCAACCGGGAATGGGCCTGGCTGGTGCTGGCCCTGGCCTTTGCCACCCATCTGGCCATGCGCACCTTGCTGTCTGGCAAATTTGGCCGCGCCTTTTTGGCGGTGCAAGCCGCTGAGGTGGCTGCAGAGAGCGTAGGCGTGAACGTCTACCGCATGAAAGTGCTGGCCTTTGTGATCAGCGCTGTCACCTGCGGCCTGGCTGGAGCCTTGGTTGCGCAGCAAAACCAGTACATCAACTCGGACTTCATCAGCTTCAACCTGTCCATCTTTTTGCTGCTGACAGTGCTGTTTGGTGGGCCTTCTATCTACGGCCCCGCTCTGGGCGCGATAGTGCTCACGCTGATGGACGCTTTTCTGGCCCGCTGGCCGGGGCTGCAGCACTTTACCTATGGCGCGCTGCTGCTGTTTGCGCTGTACGCCATGCCACAAGGGCTGGCCGGCGCACTGGCGTCTGCCGCCCATCGGTTTTGGCCCAAACGCTCAGCCACATCACCGTCAAGCGCCAGCTCGAATCAGGCCGAATGGGCTCCGCGCGTATCGTCTGCCACCAGCAAAGGTACGGTTTTGCTGCAAGCCAGCGCACTGTACAAAGCCTACGGCGGCGTGGTGCCCACCAACAAAGTGGACATCCAACTCCACAGCGGTCATGTGCATGCCTTGATTGGACCCAACGGCGCTGGCAAAACCACGCTGCTGAACATGCTGTCTGGCATCGTGCCACCCGACAGCGGCAGCATTGTGTTTGCAGGGCAAGACATCACCCGAGCACGTGCCAACCTGGTCTGCACCCTAGGCATTGGCCGCACCTTTCAAAACCTGAAGCTCTTTGCCCACATGAGCGCGCTGGATAACGTGCTGGTGGGCCTGCATCCGCACCTGCGCGTGGGCTTTTGGCCCAGCCTGCTCGGTCTGCCCAGCGCTAGACGCGAAGAAGCCAACGCCCGCCGCGAGGCCCAGGCTCTGTTGGACTTTGTGCACTTAGGTGAGCGCAGCCACGACGAAGCAGGCAGCCTGCCCTATGGCCTGCAACGCCGTTTGGAGCTGGCCCGCGCACTGGCCACACACCCCAAACTGCTGCTATTAGACGAACCCGCTGCGGGCCTGAATCCGCAAGAAACCACTGAACTGACCGAGCTGATTGCCCGCATTGGCCAAAAAGGCATCACGGTGCTGCTGATCGAGCACCACATGGATCTGGTGATGGCCGTATCCGACCACGTCGTCGTGCTTGATTACGGATTGAAAATTGCCGAAGGCAGCCCCACCGCCATGCAGCGCGACCCGCGCGTCATCAAAGCCTATCTGGGCGAAGACGACGAAATCCAAGGCGAAGTTAGCAGCACCAGCATGAAAGCAACATCCCCGGAGGCAAAGTCATGCTGAACATCAAGCAACTCAATGTGCATTACGGTGCCATCCATGCGCTGAAAGACGTCAGCATCGCGGTCAAGCCCGGCGAGGTGGTCACCATCATCGGCAGCAACGGCGCAGGCAAAAGCACCTTGATGAAAGCCATCTCCGGCCTGGAGCGCGCCACATCAGGCAGCATCCAGTTTGCAGGGGATGACATCACAACCTTGCCCGCCCACCAGCGCGTGGGCCGTGGAGTAGCCCAGTCCCCCGAAGGCCGCCAAGTATTTGCCGACCAAAGCGTGCTGGACAACCTGATGCTGGGCGCCTACCTGCACCCCCAGCACGACGCCCAGGTGGCCGCCGACCTGGAAACCCAGTTCAACACCTTCCCCCGCCTGCGCGAGCGCAAAGACCAGTTGGCAGGCACCTTGAGCGGTGGCGAGCAACAAATGCTGGCCATCAGCCGCGCCCTGATGGCCCGGCCCAAACTCTTGCTGCTGGATGAGCCGTCCCTTGGTTTGGCACCGCTGATCGTCAAAGACATTTTCAGCGTCATCAAAACCCTGAAAGCACGTGGCATCACCATCCTGCTGGTCGAGCAAATGGCCTTGCAAGCCTTAAAAGTGGCTGACCGCGCCTATGTGCTGAAAAACGGTGAAATCTCGTCATCAGGGCAAGCGCAGGACATGCTGAATGACCCGGCGGTGCGGGAGGCTTATTTAGGCAAGCACTGATTCATGACTTTGCCAGCCGTGCCTCCAACTCCGCCACCTGCTGACGCAGCATCAAATTCTCGGCAATCAGTTCATCAATCCGCAATTGCAGGTGTTTGACATCCTGCGGTGCGGTTTGAGAGGTGTCTTGCGAGGCACCCTCGCCGTCTTGCTCTCGCGGTTTGCGTTTGGCTTCTCGCACACGTTTGGCGGCGAGCTTTAACTCGTCTTTGCCTGCGTGAGCCGCAGCTACTTGTTCCTCAGCGGGCAAACTGGCCACCGCTGCGGCGGCATTGATGGAGATGCTGCCAGATTTGACAGCGGCCACCACTTCTGGCGTAGCTTGCTTCTGGATTTTTTCGATCATGGTCACCTGGCTGTTGCTCAGGCGCGCGGCTTTGGCCAGGGCTTCACGGGTCAGCGGTGCTTCTGGCGCCTGGGCGGCTGTCCCCGAGCCCTGCGCCGCATCTGATCCGGCGGCATCCTCCCACGGCAGCGGGTTACCGTCTGCATTGCCGTCCGCATTGCTGTCATTTGAACCCACGGCCACCGCGGCCTGTTTTGCCGCTTCTTTTGCGGCCTCGCGGGCTGCTTGGCGCTCGGTAAGGATTTCTTTTTTGCGCAGGGCCAGCACGCCACGTTGGTAGTCAGATACGCTGCGTCGACCCAGGTGCTGGTCGATCATCCACAGGTGCACATCTTCCAGGGTTTTGAAGCGGGTGTTCTGCACGGTTTGAAAAGGCAGACCGTGCTTTTGGCACAGGCTGTAGCGGTTGTGGCCGTCTACCAGCACGTCGCCCCAGAGCACCAGGGCGTCGCGACAACCCTCGGCCAGCAGGCTGCTTTCCAGCGAGAAATACTCTTCGGGGCTTAAGGGGTCGATGTAGGCCTTGAGGTCTTCGTTGACAGTGATGTTCATTCTTATTCTTCCATGCAATCGATCATGACCTGGCCAAAGCCTGAGCAGCTGACCTGGGTGGCACCGTCCATCAAACGGGCAAAGTCATAGGTGACTTTGTTGCTGGCGATGGCGGCTTCCATGGCGCGGATGATCAGGTCTGCGGCCTCGGTCCAGCCCATGTGGCGCAGCATCATCTCGGCAGACAAGATCAGCGAGCCGGGGTTCACATAGTCTTTGCCCGCGTATTTCGGGGCTGTGCCATGCGTGGCTTCAAAGCAGGCCACCACGTCTGACAAATTGGCGCCGGGCGCGATGCCCATGCCGCCCACTTGCGCGGCCACAGCGTCCGAGATGTAGTCGCCGTTCAGGTTCATGGTGGCGATCACGCTGTATTCAGCGGGGCGCATCAATACTTGCTGAAAAAAGGCATCGGTGATCACGTCTTTGACGATGATGTCTTTGCCAGTTTTTGGGTTCTTGAATTTGCACCAAGGGCCGCCATCAATCAGCTCTGCACCGAATTCTTTTTGGGCCAAGGCGTAGGCCCAGTCCCGAAAGCCGCCTTCGGTGTATTTCATGATGTTGCCCTTGTGCACGATGGTGACGCTGGGCTTGCCATGGTCCACCGCGTATTGCAAGGCTTTGCGCACCAGGCGCTCGGTTCCTTCAATGGACACGGGTTTGATGCCAATGGCGGAGGTGCTCGGGAACCGAATCTTCTTGCTGCCCAGTTCATTGATCAAGAAATCAATCAATTTCTTGGCTTTGTCGCTTTCCGCTGCGAATTCAATGCCTGCGTAAATGTCTTCCGAGTTCTCACGGAAGATCACCATATTGGTCTTTTCAGGCTCCTTCAGCGGTGACGGCACGCCTTTGAAGTAACGCACAGGGCGCAGACACACATAGAGATCCAGTGCCTGGCGCAGCGTGACATTCAATGAACGGATGCCACCACCCACTGGCGTCGTCAGCGGACCTTTGATGGAGACGGCGTAATCGCGCAACACCTCGACGGTTTCATCGGGCAAAGCAACATCGTCGCCATAGAGGCGTGCGGCTTTTTCGCCTGCAAACACCTCCATCCACTGAATCTGCCGTTTGCCACCATACGCTTTGGCAACGGCGGCGTCGACCACCTTCAACATGACGGGCGTGACATCTCGCCCTGTGCCGTCCCCTTCAATGAAGGGAATGATGGGTTGATCTGGCACGTTCAAGCTCTTGTCGGCATTGACAGTGATCTTCTGGCCAGCGGCTGGCACGGTGATGTGTTGGTACATGGGTCGCCAAATGACGGGAGGGAATGGAGGAATGTGCAGAGCTGCACAGCGCGACGAATTCTAGTCTGGGTGGCTAGGCTGATTGACGGGCTGAGGCGCGAATCCAGGCCTCTGCATATCGGCTGTAAAAAATAGCTTGAAAAGCGTCAACCAAAGGGCTTTGCGCCCCGTTACAAGACTACCTTCCGCTAGTGGAAGCAAACCCAAAGGAACACACCATGAACAAGATCCTCGCTGCACTCCTCTCTACCGTTATCGCTGGTGCTGCCTTTGCTCAAGCGCCTGCTGCGCCTGCTGCCCCTGCCGCTGTGGCACCTACTGCCGTGGCCGCACCTGCCGCCGCTGCACCTGCTGCCAAAATGGAAGCCAAGTCTGAAATGAAGAAGGCCAAGAAAGCCAAGAAGGCTCGCAAGCAAGCTATGCCAAAGGCCGCCGCCAATGGCGAAGCAGCGAAGTAATTTGCAGCTGATGCACGTGCTTAAGCCTTTGGCTTAAAACCCGTCACAATGCCCGGTTCGCCGGGCATTTTGCTTTTTGGCTCCCTGTCCCAATATTGCCCCAGCATTGTTCAAACATTGATCTTTGAAAGTCCCTGTCATGCCCCGTCTGCGCTCACTCTCGGCCGTCTTAACCTTGTTCGCCTTGTGCCTGAGCGCCGCGACGGTATCGGCCCAAGATGAACCCCAGACTACCCTGCCCCGCGTCAATTTAAATGCAGGCATGCACCGCATCGACACCCAGGTCGCCATGTCGCCTGAGCAGCGCAGCATTGGCCTGATGTTTCGCAAAGAAATGCCGCAGCATGAAGGCATGTTGTTTGTGTTCGAGCAGCCATCGGTGCAGTGCTTTTGGATGAAGAACACGCTGCTGCCGCTGACCGCCGCATTTGTCGCAGATGACGGCACCATCGTGAACCTGGTCGACATGAAGCCGCAGACGACGGATTCACATTGCTCAACCAAGCCTGTGCGCTATGTGCTGGAAATGAACCAGGGCTGGTTTGCCAAGAAGAACATCAAGGCAGGCTTCAAATTGGGCGGCAAGCCGTTTGAGCAGAGGTAATACCGCTCCCACGCTTGTCGCTTCGCGTACTGCGCTGCCCTCCGAGAGGGCCCTACTTGCTTGGGGCGGCCCTGCGCTGCGTAGACATTGCTCCCACGCCCACAAAAAAGCCGACCCTTGGGTCGGCTTTTTGATGTCTGCAGATCAACTTAAGCGAAATTGGCTTCAGCAAAGCCCCAGTTCACCAGGTTGCTCAGGAAAGTCTCGACAAACTTGGGGCGCATGTTGCGGTAGTCGATGTAGTAGGCGTGTTCCCACACGTCAACCGTCAGCAAGGCCTTGTCAGCGGTCGTCAGCGGTGTGCCAGCAGCGCCAGTGTTGACGATGTCAACAGAGCCGTCAGCCTTTTTGACCAACCAAGTCCAGCCAGAGCCAAAGTTGCCCACAGCGGACTTGACGAAGGCTTCTTTGAAAGCGGCGTAGCTGCCCCACTTGGCGTTAATGGCTGCGGCAAGCGCGCCAGATGGCTCGCCACCGCCAGCGGGCTTCATGCAGTTCCAGAAGAAGGTGTGGTTCCAGATCTGGGCAGAGTTGTTGTAGATACCGCCGCTGGAGGTCTTGATGATCTCTTCCAGGGTCTTGGTTTCGAACTCAGTGCCTTTTTGGAGGTTGTTCAGGTTAACCACATATGCGTTGTGGTGCTTGCCGTGGTGAAACTCCAGCGTTTCTTGGCTGTAATGAGGGGCCAGAGCGTCAATCGCGTAAGGCAGTGCGGGAAGGGTGTGTTCCATCGTGTTACTCGTCAAAAGGTAAAGAAAACGTTGAGCGAACCGCCATTGTAGGAAGTTCTCAACTGTTTTTGTCGGGAATTCTTTGTATCCCTAAAACTGACAGGTTCAATTGCCCGTCGGCCAGTCGGGCATTCACGGTTTGGCCCAGCTTGATTTGGCCTACGCCCGTGATGGGTTGGCCCTGTTCATCGGCTACCCAGGCGTATCCGCGTTGCAGCACCAGGCTGGGGTCTAAGGCCTTCAAACCCAGCCCTGCAGCGTCCAGGCGATGCCGGGTTTGGTGCATGGCTTGATCCCGCGCATGGCGTAAACGCGCCTCCAGCCTGTCGCAAAGCGTGCGCTCTTGTTGCAACTGGGTGCTGACCGCGTGCGGCAAACGCTGAGACAAGCGCGACAAAGCCAAACTTTGCTGAGCCACCGCGCCAGACGGCCTACCCAAACGACGTGTGAGCAAGTCCAGCCCCTGCGCGTGGCGGTCCAGCTGGCGATCCACGGCGGTTTGCAGATCTGACTGCATGTTGTCAATGGCCTGCAGCAGGCTGTCGCGTGACACCGCTGCCAGTTCCGCCGCTGCCGTGGGGGTCGGGGCGCGCAGATCTGAGGCAAAGTCCACCAGCGTAAAGTCGGTCTCGTGGCCCACGCCACTGATCAGGGGCACGGGGCTTTGGGTCACACAGCGCACCAGCGCCTCGTCGTTGAAAGCCCACAGGTCTTCAAGAGACCCGCCCCCCCGCACCAACAGGATCACTTCAACAGGAAAAACACCGCTTTCGGCATACTCTGCATGGGTTCTTTGGTATAGATTTTGTAGCGCCTGAATCATCTCCTGGGGTGCATTGGCCCCCTGGACAGACGCCGCCACCAGCACCACGGGGATGTGCGGCACACGCCTTTGCAGGGCCGTCATCACATCATGCAGCGCCGCCGCCCCTAGAGACGTGACCACACCAATGGCGCGCGGCAGTGCGGGCACCTCACGCTTTCGCCCAGAGTCGAAAAGGCCTTCAGTCTCCAACTTGGCCTTGAGCTGCAAGAACTGCTCAAACAAACTTCCCATGCCAGCACGCGTCATGGACTCCACCACCAACTGCAGGTCGCCACGCGGCTCATACACGCCGAGGCGACCGCGCACCTGCACTTTTTCGCCGTCGCGTGGCGAAAAATCCATCATGCTGGCGGCCCGCCTAAACATGGCGCAGCGCAGTTGCCCCTGCGCATCTTTCAGCGAGAAGTAACAGTGGCCGCTGGCAGCACGCGAGAATCCGCTCAACTCGCCCTCAACCGTCACCGGGTTAAAGCGAGCCTCCAAAGCATCGGCGACGGCATGACAAAGCGCGCCCACGGGCCACACATGGCGCTGAACAAGCTGATTCACGCCACGTCCCTCACCGCTTTACCGCCAGCGACCGCAACGGCGCTTGCATACGAACGTTTGGGCATGCGACGGCCCGAGCCCACTTTGCAAGTGTTCCACAGGGGGAAGCGAAGCGCCCAGACGCTTGAGCGACACCCGGCAAAGGCTGATTCCTTGGTGCAAGTCATTGATTTAATTGAATATTTCGGCGCGTAAAAATTAGTCAATCTGTTGAAAGCACCACTGGACGCCACTTTCAGGGCTTTGCGAACAGACTTATTCACAAACTTATGCACAGGATTTGTGGGAGGAACAATCAAAAAAAGGAGCAGCCGTCATGCCTGATAATCGCGGCCTACCGTCCCAAGACCGGAGTATCCTTTTGCTGTCGATCATACAAGCCGCTGGCTGGCCCATCATCCCTCTGATTGCGTGTTCCATACTGTTGTTGGCACTGGTCATCGAGCGGTTTGTTGCCTTGAGAACAATCAAAATCGTGCCCCCCCGTCTGCTGGAAGACGCCATCACCATTTCCCGCACACAGGTGCCCTCCATGGACGTGTTGACCAAGCTGGAAGCCAATTCCGTCTTGGGCGGCATTCTGGCCAGCGGCTTTCGCTGCCTGCATGCCAATGGACGCCTGAGCGAAGACGATTTGCGCGCCGCCATGGAGGCCTCTGGCCGGGCTGCCGCGCACAAGCTAGAGCGTTATTTGGCGGCACTGGGCACGATTGCGTCTGCTGCCCCGCTGCTCGGCCTCTTGGGCACGGTCATTGGCATGATTGAAATTTTCGGGGCCCAGTCGCCTGGAGGCGGCGCAAGCGGCAACCCCGCAGAGTTGGCCCACGGCATCTCCGTGGCGCTTTACAACACCGCCTTTGGTTTGATTGTGGCGATTCCGGCATTGATTTTTTGGCGTTACTTTCGGGCACGGGTGGATTCACACCTGCTGGCGCTCGAACTCGCCGCAGACCGTTTTGCCCGCCACTTGAATGCCTTGCGCAACACACCGTTTGGCGAATTTCCCAGCGCCAAACCGCCAGAGCGGACCTGGTCCAACACCAACAATGGGCGCGCAGAATGAACTTTCGACGCAACCGCCGCAGCGATGAACCCGAGATCAACCTGATCCCGTTCATTGATGTGCTGCTTGTTGTGTTGATCTTTTTGATGCTGTCCACCACCTACAGCAAGTTCACCGAAATGCAGGTGCGCCTGCCCACGGCGGACACCGAGGCCCAGCGCAACTACCCCAAAGAAGTGATCGTCGCCATCAGCAGCGATGGCCGCTACATGATCAACAAAACCCCTGTCGCAGGTAAAACGGTGGATGCCATGGTGCTGGCGCTGGGCAACGCGGCCAAGGCGGGGCCTGACTCGGTCATCGTGATCAGCGCCGATGCCTCTGCCGCGCACCAGTCCGTCATCACCGTGATGGAAGCGGCACGGCGTGCGGGCTTGCACCACATCACCTTTGCCACGCAAACTTCGGCTCAGGCTGCGCGCAAATAAAGCGAAAGACGGCGCATGCTGATCCAAGCCTCGCAAGCCTTGCAAACCTTGCAATTCCCAGGCGTTCTGCCATGACTCAGCGCCTTGCCCAGGCTTGGCTGAAGCGCGGGCCGCTGGCCTGCGCACTTTGGCCCGTGTCGCTGGTCTACGCCCTGCTCGCTCGGCTGCACTTGTCGCTGTACACGCTCGGATTGCTCAAAGCCCAGCAGTTGCCCGTGCCCGTCTTGGTGGTGGGAAACATCTTGGTGGGCGGCGCAGGCAAGACGCCAGTGGTGATGGCCTTGGTGGACCATTTGAAGGCTAAGGGTTGGCGTCCGGGCGTGATCAGCCGAGGCTATGGCCGAGCGGGCACGGCTTGCTTGGAAGTAAGCCAAGACGCAGACGCCAGCCAGGTCGGTGATGAACCGCTGCTGATTCAACGCCGCTGCGATGTGCCCGTGTTTGTTGCCAAAAACCGCTATGACGCGGGCCAGGCCCTGCTGAACAAGTACCCCAAAGTCAACCTGATCATCAGCGATGACGGCCTGCAACATCACGCCCTGCAACACGACCTGAGCGTTTGCGTCTTCGATGACCGTGGCCTTGGCAATGGCTGGATGCTGCCCGCAGGACCGCTGAGGGCACGCGGGGGTGAAGTCACCTGGGTGCTGCACAGCGGCCCCACCTGCGATGTCCCTGTGAAAGCCAGGCTGGGCAGGTTTACGGCCAAGCGCACACTGGCGCCGCTTGTTAAGCGAGCAGATGGCAGCACGGTTCCCTTGAAGGCCTTAAAGGAGCTAAAAGGCCAAACGCTTCACGCACTGGCAGGCATTGCCCGCCCCGAGCGATTCTTTGACATGTTGCGCGCTCAGGGTTTGAATTTGGCAAAGACGACGGCCTTACCAGATCACTATGATTTTGCTAGCTACAAAGGCAATAGGGATATGCCGGAACAGCTTATTTGCACCGAAAAAGACGCCGTCAAGCTGTGGCAGCATGCACCGCAGGCCCTGGCAGTGCCTTTGCAAGTTGAGCTGGACGGCCAGTTTCTGCAATCGGTCTCGCACGCGGTCGCTTTGTTGTGTCGGCCAAAGCTATGATCGAGACTTGTGCAAACGCTGGCTCGGCACTTTCGCCACGCCAGCTTGTCGCCCGCATCACACCATTCAACTGAAAATCAAGATTCAACGGATAACCGCCTCATGGACAGCAAACTTCTGGAACTGCTCGTATGCCCCGTCACCAAAGGGTCGCTGGACTATGTTCGTAAGACGGTGGGCGCTGATGGTAGCGAAGTGCCCGAAGAACTGATATCGCGCAGCGCCCGCTTGGCCTACCCCGTGCGGGACGGCATTCCTATCCTGCTGGAAAACGAAGCTCGCCAGATGACGCCTGAAGAAGTCGAGCAAATGCCAGAGCGCACACCGCTGGTTTAAGGCCTGCGCGCCACACCGCTCAGCCTTCGCCCTCCACTGCTCTGTTTATTGCCATGGAATTCACCGCCCTGATCCCCGCTCGGATGGCCTCTACCCGGCTGCCCAACAAGCCGCTCGCGCTCATCAGTGGCGTGCCTATGGTGGTGCATGTGGCCAACCGTGCCAAAGCGTCGCAAGCCACGCGTGTGGTGGTGGCAACCGATAGCGCCGAGATCGCCCAGGCCTGCGCCCAACACGGCGTGGAGACCGTGATGACGCGCTCAGACCACCCGTCCGGCAGCGACCGTCTGGCCGAAGCGTGCACCCTACTTGGCTTGCCCGACGATGCTTGTGTGGTCAACATTCAGGGTGACGAGCCGCTGATTGACCCCGCATTGATCAACGCCGTAGCCGCCTTGCTGCAAGCCGACCCGCTCGCCAGCATGAGCACGGCAGCGCATGCTATTGAGTCCGAGGCGGACTTTTTGAACCCCAATGTCGTCAAGGTGGTGCTCGATGCGCAGGCCCGGGCAATGTATTTCAGCCGAGGTGCAATCCCCTTTCAGCGCGCTAGCATTCCAGGCAACGGTGCAAGCCATGGCAGTGGCTGGCTGCCAGACGCCGCCCCTGCAGCCTTGCGCCATGTGGGGATTTACGGCTACCGGGTGCAATTTTTGAAGCAATTTCCGACCCTGCCGCCTGCCCCAGTTGAGCAAGCCGAGGCGCTTGAGCAATTGCGCGCACTGTGGCACGGCCACCGCATTGCTGTCCATGTGACAAAGGAAACGCCAGGTCCAGGCGTGGACACGCCCGACGATCTGGCCCGGGTGCGCCACCTGATGGCCTGAAAGACGGGCTGCGGTGAGTGTTTTCGCTGAGTGTTATTGCCCTAAGCCTGTCAGTTTGGCGAGATAAGTGCGTGCTATCCTCGGCGGATCACTGCGCGCCTGCCGCCAGACCACTGATTTGAAACTATCCGAGGACATCGCAATGAGACTGATTTTGTTAGGCGCACCGGGTGCGGGTAAAGGTACACAGGCCACCTTCATCTGCCAGAAGTTTGGAATCCCGCAAATCTCTACCGGCGATATGCTGCGCGCGGCTGTCAAAGCAGGTACTCCTTTGGGTTTACAAGCCGATGCCGTCATGAAATCAGGTGGTTTGGTCAGCGACGACCTGATCATCAATCTGGTGAAAGAGCGTATTGCTCAGGCCGACTGCGCCAATGGCTTTTTGTTCGACGGTTTTCCCCGCACCATTCCCCAGGCTGACGCCATGAAGGCAGCCGGCGTAAAGCTTGATTACGTTCTGGAAATCGACGTGCCGTTTGACGCCATCATCGAGCGCATGAGTGGTCGCCGCTCCCACGCCGCCAGCGGCCGCACCTATCACGTCAAGTTCAACCCCCCCAAGGTAGAAGGCAAAGACGACGTGACCGGCGAAGCCTTGGTTCAGCGCCCTGATGACCAGGAAGAGACCGTGAAGAAACGCCTGGACGTCTACAGCGCCCAAACGCGCCCCTTGGTGGACTACTACAGCAATTGGGCCAAGGGCGAGCCCGCAGCTGCGCCCAAGTACCGCGCGATCAGCGGTACCGGCGGTGTAGACGAAATCACCGCACGCGCTTTTGCAGCGCTGGCAAGCTGATTCAATAGCCCAGCATCAGTTCAGGGGCGATGATCGCGCCCTTGTGCTGAATCACCAAAGCAGCCAGCGCATTGCCAGCGGCCGCAGCTTCTAGCGCCCCCTGCCCGCTCAATCGGCTTGCCAAGTAGGCCCCAGCAAACGAATCTCCCGCTGCCGTGGTATCCACCACTTTGGGGACAGGCACGGTTGGCACCTCCTCGACCGTGCTGCCGCCCAGCTTAATGAGGGTAGGCAACACGCCACGCTTGATCACCAGTTCCGGGCAATTGAGTGCCAGAGTGCGTGCCAGCGTGATGTCCATGGACGCGTCACCGTGCAGCAACTGCTCGTCGTCCAGTGTGATGAAAGCAATGTCAGACAGCGCCATGGCCTGCCCAAAAGCCTGCCGTGCCGCGGCGACATCGGGCCACAGGCGCGGGCGGTAGTTGTTGTCAAATACCACCCGACCCCCGTGCCGCCGAACCGCAAGTGCCAGGGCGAACAGGCGTTCACGCGCAGCAGTCGGCAAGATGGCGAGGCTGATGCCGCTGAAGTACAGTGCGTCCAGGCTGCTAGCGACCTCTTCCAGCGGTGCCATGGCGGGCGGCGTCAGATCAAAATACGAGCGAACAGCGGCCTGATCGCGCCAGTAGGTGAAGGTGCGTTCGCCATGCGCGTCAACCGAGATCGTGTACAGACCTGGGACCCTGCCTGCAAGTCGGCGCACCAAGCTGGTGTCGATGCCTTCAAGCTGCCAGCGGCTCAACATGCCGTCGCTGTAGCGGTCGTCTCCCAGCCCCGTGGCATAGCTGACTTGCAGGCCTTTTCCCTTGCTAAGGCGAGACAGATACACCGCCGTGTTCAGGGTGTCGCCGCCAAATGTTTGTTGCATCGGTCCAAAGGCTTCGCCCTGCAGCTCGATCATGCACTCACCAAACAGGGCGATTCGTTTTTGATGTGTCGGTTCTTGACTCATGGGCATTTCAATTCAATTCAAAAGATGCGATTCAGCGTCTGTGCATGAGCTTCAACTGCAAGGCAATGCGTGCCTTCACAGGGCTGAGGCCTTCCGAATCCGTCAAACCGTCGCCTGCTTTGCTGACAATTTGCCCCTGAGCGCAACGGCTGGCGCGCACCACATCCACACCCGCCGCCTGAGCTCGCCCAATCGCCGCTTCGAGTGACTCATGAATGGTGCCATTGCCTGTGCCAGCAATCACCAGACCTTGCAAGGCATGACCTGAGGCAAGGTCCTTATCGGCGAGCAGAAGATCAATCATGCGTCCAACAACACCCGCATGACTCATGATGATGTCCACACGAGGCCAGACAGTATTGACTATTGAATTGATAGCAAACTCTGTCCATGGAATATGCCGAGAAGGCCAATTAAAGGCTGTTGAACGGACCCAGCGCACTGCGCCCTCTTCCACAAAACCCAGCGGCCCAGAATCACCTGAACTGAAGGCATCGGTGCGATAGGGATGCAGCTTTTGGACATCCATCGCACCGTGGACAGAACCCGCGCAAACGGCCATCACCTGCAAACAAGAGCAAGGCATGTTGGCAGGCGACGTCCCCCCAATGGCCAGGTTTTGCAAGACCGCCAATGCGTCCTGCATATTTTGTGGCCCATCCGGCACCAGCGCTGTGGCGGGGCGCATGGCGCAAGTCAAGACTACCGGCTTGGACAGCAAACCACTGGACGCCAAGGCAAGCTGGAGAAAAATGGCCGTCTCTTCCAGCGTGTCGGTGCCGTGGGTGATCAAAATACCGTCGACATCGGCCTTCGCCAAATGATGCGCCACGCGGCTCAGCAGGCTTTGCCACACGGCATGGCTCATGTCTTTGCTGTCGATTTGAGCCACCTGCTCAGCCTGCAAACTCACCCCAGCAGGAACAGGAATACCCACCAACAACTGGTCCACCCCCACCTCGCCCGCCTTGTAGCCGATGTTGTCTCCGGCCTGGCTTGCACGGCCAGCAATCGTGCCGCCTGTGCCTAAAACCACAAATTTTTTGCTATTCACTTGCAAACTTTCAAAAACTGATTAAAAATACAGTTACTGGATATCAAATCAGCTGTTCACATTCCCACCTGCCGAGAGGATCTCCGCCATGATTGACAACCCTAAACTCACCGCCCGTCAGCAGCAGATTCTCGAACTGATTCAGCACACCATTGCCAACACGGGCTCTCCCCCTACACGGGCAGAAATTGCTTCCGAGCTGGGCTTTAAGTCCGCCAATGCAGCAGAAGAGCATTTGCAAGCCCTGGCCCGGAAGGGTGCCATCGAGCTGGTCAGTGGCACATCTCGCGGCATCCGTTTGCGCGGTGACGCACTGCGGTCTATCAACGCAGCGCGCAACAAGCAGTTCATTTTGCCCATTCCGGGTTTAGGTCAGTTGTCACTGCCCCTCATTGGGCGCGTGGCAGCAGGTTCACCGATTCTCGCGCAAGAACACGTTGATCAAACTTATTGCGTGGAAAGCAGCCTCTTCAGTTCCAAACCAGATTACCTGCTCAAAGTGCGCGGCATGTCGATGCGTGACGCCGGCATCATGGACGGCGACCTGTTGGCCGTGCAATCCAGCAAAGACGCCAAGAACGGGCAAATTGTGGTGGCCAGGCTGGGAGAAGAAGTCACGGTCAAACGTTTTCGCCGCACCTTAGACGGCATCGAGCTCATTGCCGAAAATCCAGATTACAAAACCATTTTTGTCGAACCTGGCGAGGCTTTTGAGATTGAGGGTCTTGCGGTGGGATTGATCCGCAACACCATGCTGATGTAAGCCAACAGCAGCCGGGCAATCTGGCTGTGTTGTTGCCGCAGGTAGCGGGCGTTCATTCAGAACCCTGTGGCAACTGATCTTCTACGAATCCTGCAAGACTTTTATCGTTCAGGAGTTTCAATGAACAGCTTTCACGAAACGCTGCGGTTCACTGCGCACGCCCTTATTTCTCCGGTTCATGCGGTTGTGGGTTTCTTTGCCCCATGGGAAAAGGACCACAAGCTCGTCGGGCTGGGTCAGACGCTCACCGTAACAACTGAGCCGAAACAAACGCAAAGCTCTGCAGGTCAACCCCGGGCGCTTCATCGAGCAGCAAATCAGGCCCAGTTCGCAGTGGACAGAACAATGCTACCGACCCATGCCCGCAGACATGTTCGCGTATCACGGGTCATTGATACGGCCATTCCCGCAAGCAGTGCCGGGCGAATGGTGATCTCCGGGCGGCTCTCTGAAGTGTGTGCAGAACTCGACCGATTGAGCTGCCAAGGTGCCATGTCAGATCGAAACCCCGAAGTGGCTTGACGGCGCGCTTTGAGGCTTGACGCCTCTAGATGTGAGGCTGTTTTTGAGTATCTTGCGGCAAGCTTGAGGATTCTCCATCGGGAATAGGCATTTGCGCCTGATTCCTGACTTTTTCCCGGCACAATCGCTGTATGAATATTGTGATTCTGGACGACTATCAGGATGCTGTGCGCAAGTTGTCCTGCGCAAGCAAGCTCGAAAACTTCCCTGCAAAGGTTTATACCAATACGGTCAAAGGACTGGGGCAGCTTTCCATCCGTTTGAAAGACGCTGACGTCATCATCCTGATCCGCGAACGAACCCATCTCAACCGTCAGTTGATTGAGAAGCTGCCCAAGCTTAAGCTGATCGCCCAAACGGGTCGGATCGGCAGTCACATCGACGTAGGCGCGTGTACGGAACGTGGCATTGCAGTGGCCGAAGGCGTGGGCTCGCCTGTGGCGCCCGCTGAACTGACCTGGGCCCTGATCATGGCCGCCACCCGCCGCCTGCCTCAGTACATTGGCAACCTCAAGCATGGTGCATGGCAGCAAGCAGGCTTGAAGGCGTCCTCGATGCCGCCCAACTTTGGGGTGGGGACCGTCCTAAAGGGCAAAACGCTGGGTATTTGGGGCTACGGGAAAATTGGCCAAATCCTTGCAGGTTATGGCAAGGCATTTGGCATGCAGGTCATGATTTGGGGCCGTGAAGCCTCGCTGACCAAGGCCAATGAAGACGGTTTGCTGGTCGCATCGAGCCGTGAAGAATTTTTTGCACAAGCGGATGTTCTGAGCTTGCACTTACGCTTAACGGATGACACCCGTCACATCGTCAAGCTTGACGACTTATCGCGCATGAAGCCAACGGCACTCTTGGTAAATACCTCGCGCGCTGAGCTGATTGAGCCTGATGTTTTAATTGCGGCACTCAACCGCGGTCGCCCAGGCATGGCAGCAGTCGATGTGTTTGAAAGCGAACCTATTCTGCAGGGTCACGCCCTTTTGCGCCTGGAAAACTGCATTTGCACACCGCATATTGGCTATGTTGAGCAAGACAGCTACGAGTTGTATTTCAGTGCGGCCTTTGAGAATGTGGTGAACTTCATCAAAGGGACGCCAACCAATATCGTGAACCCAGGTGCCTTGCAAGTGCGGCGCTAAGCCGTCTTGCTGTCTTAATCCGAATGGCGTTAATTACGCCTTATCGCTAGGCGTTTTCAAGTCTTTCTGGGTCATGTACTTGTTCAAGTCGAACGCCAGCGACGAAGGCGACGGCGCAGGACCTGACTTCGGCGACATGGCCGGTGCCGGCAGCGCTGTAGAAAACTCCGCAGGCAAAGACAATGAAAAATCAAGTGGCGGAAGCGGTGGCTCAGCAGCCACCTGATCATTGAGGCCTGCGTTCATCGTGCTGATGCCTGCTCCGCTGCTGAGCCCGGCTCGTTGAGAGGCAACTTCAGACCGCTCTGCCGGGGTCGCCAGTCCCAATTCTGGGCCCGGACCGACTGACGGCGAAGGGGCATCCATACTGGGGAACACGCTTTCAAGCTCAAACAGATTCACATCCAATGCCAAGCGCGGCGAAGCCATAGGAACCGGGATCGCACTGTCCTCGTCCGACTTGACCGACACACTGTTTTCGAACGATCGATACGATCGTGATCCCGATGGACGGTGCTTAGCCGCTGGGACTGGCGTGGGCGCTGGATCAGCTTGATCTGCCTCAGAGTCAGCTTCATCCTGAACATGGTCCGCCGATTGCGAATCCATATAGTTATTGGGTTTTGGCTTGTGCCCTGTCGTTGTCACCCCGCTGGGCATGCCAGACACTTCTTTGGCAATAGAGAACAGCAGCAAGAGTTCGCGGTAAGCCTCTAGATCAAAGCATTCCGCATCCCCGGCCTCTGGGCGCCTGAAAATGGACTCTTGCAATATGGCCAAAATGCGGGGCGACTTCCACAGGGCTTCAATGCGCGCAATGGCGCTTGGGTAACGCTCCAGACCACGGCGCTGCTGCTGGCCGTATTTATCGAACGGCGACACCTTTGCGTTGAAGGACTGATTGAACTCTTCGCGCAGCTGCTCGTACTCACTGCGTCTGTCCAAGTCGTGATAGATCTTGAGCAAATCCAGATATGCAATCCCGCTGGTGCTCGAATTGGTATAAATATGCTGACGCAGCAATTCAATGGCCTGCTCGTGCTGCCCGAGCGACACAAAAAACTCAGCTTGCTGCTGAATATCAAAAAGCTCTTCCACGTTGACCGTGCGCGCGCTCATGCTGTTCATGAACGCTCTTCCGCCAACTGTCGGGTTGGCAGAATCAACTTTAGAGACAGGCGGCAAAGGCTGAAGTGCAGAACTTCTCAAGCTGTCAAAGAGCGATTCATCCACGCCCAAGTCAACATCTGGCGCGCCAGCTTTCTTGCTGCGCCTACCCGACTGCCCAGACTTGGGAATAGGCATCGCACCCGAAAGGCCCGAATCCGCTGGCGCTAAGTCGCTCAAGTTACTGGGCTCAATACCTTCGCCACTGCCGTGCCACAAATCCTGGGGCGACCAACCCTTTTTCTGGCGTGAACGCCACCACAAGAGCCCGGCAACTGCACTCGCCCCCACAAACAGAGCACCCAGCAAACCAACAAGCCAGTTGCTGTAACGGTCTTCCTCGGCTTTTTCAAGCTGCGACTTCAAGGCATCCTGATCGGCCTGAACCTTGGCTTTGCCATCCTTCAGCACCTTGGCTTCACTCTCAAGCGCGGCCAAACGCTTGGAAATACTGGCCAATTCTTCTGGACTGGCATTCAATGAGCGCCACATGGCCCGCGCATTCTCCCGTGCTTGCAAGTCTTCAGTCGGTGCCATGGCCAGACTCATGCTGGTCTTCATGCCAGGATTGAAATCAGGCAAACCCTCAAGCTTCAACCGAGCCTTGGGCACCACATCGTCTTTAGCTTTAGCCGCTGGCTGTACGGCGATTGGCGCTGGTTTTGCGGCCGCCGCCTGCGGCTGGGGTTTCGCTGATTCGTCTGCAGACGTCACCAAGGTTGGCTCGGCCTTAACCGGTTTACTAGCCTTGATGCTTACGGCAGGTTTGACCGGATCTGGCTTAGGTGCAGTGACTTCCGCCACCTGTTCTTTGCGCGGTCTTTTTGCAAGGACAGGTTTAGTCAGCGGCGTACTCGCTTCTGCGTCAACGGCTCGGCCAATCGCAGCATTGGATGTAGGACTCGGCGTCGGCGTGACAACCACAGGTAAAGCGGGCGAAAACGCCTCGACAGCCACCGGCCCCGATCCGGCTGATTCCGACACCACATCGGCCAGCAACACAAAGCGACGCTCAGACTTACGCACACACCCAGCCTTGAGCCAGATGTTGATCATGGGCTCGTCAACAGCAATCGTGGACTGAATTCGAAGTGAGGTTTCGCCTTTAGCGTCTGCTGGCAACCAACTGGTGCGAACACGACTGGAATCAATTCGGGCATCCGCAAAACTGATTTCAACTTCAGCGCACGCTGACGCAGGGGTTTCGCCAGGGTCGAGGGTGACGGGCACCGTGACGTTGACGGGTTTGCCGACCAACACAGCGCCACGCACATTGCCAATCGTCAGGGCGCTTGCGTCTTGACTGCCGATCAGCATTGCAATGCAAAGCGAACAACAAAAGGCAACGGGCCGCAATGCCACAGGCGGTGACGCCACTGCGTTGGAGGAATCGCGAATGTTAAATCTCATACCTCAGATTATTCTCGCACACCCTGTGACAACTTAAGCTGAAGGATAATCAAATCCATGACGACTATCTATGCAAACGTTGGAATCGTGGGAAATGGTGCCATGGGGCGCGGCATTGCGCAAATCGCTGCCCAGGCAAAAAGCACGGTCAGACTTTACGACACACAAGCCGGCGTTGCCGTCAAGGCACGCGAATCTATCTGCGCCCAATGGGACAAATTGCTCGAAAAGGGGCGTTTAAGTGCGGATGATGTTCAAGCCTATAAAGATCGGCTTTTGGTCGCAGAAACCCTTGACGACTTGGCCGCGTGTGATTTGATTGTCGAAGCGGTCATTGAGCGCCTTGACATCAAAAAATCACTCTTTGCTCAACTGGAGGCATTGCTTCCCGAAACGGCTGTGCTGGCGAGCAACACCTCGTCGCTTTCTGTCACGGCCATCGCCGCCGGACTGAAACACCCTGAGCGGGTGGTGGGTTATCACTTTTTCAACCCTGTCCCGCTGATGAAGGTCGTGGAGGTGATCGCGGGTATCAAGACTTCGCCATCGGTCTGTGCTGACCTCAGTGCCTACGCCAAGCAAATGGGCCACACACCGGTGATGGCTGCTGACACGCCCGGCTTCATTGTGAACCATGCGGGTCGCGGTTACGGCACTGAGGCCTTGCGTGTTGTGAACGAAGGCGTAGCCGACTTTGCAACCATTGACCGCATTTTGCGTGACCAGGTTGGCTTCAAGCTCGGCCCTTTTGAGTTGATGGACTTAACCGCACTGGATGTCTCGCACCCGGTGATGGAGTCCATTTATCAGCAGTACTACGAAGAACCCCGCTATCGCCCGAGCGTCATCACGGCACAACGATTGGCTGGTGGCGTCGTGGGCAAAAAGGTTGGCGAAGGTTTCTACAGCTACGCAAACGGTGTAGCACAGGTGCCCGCTGAGCCCGCTGTGCCCGTCGTTGACACAATGCCACCCGTTTGGGTGTCGCCCCGCGCCGCGCGCCGCATGGAACTGTTGCAGTTGCTCAAAGACCTGGGTGCCACCATCGAAACGGGTGCCAGCCCTTCACCACATGCATTAACCGTGGTCGCTCCGCTGGGTTTTGACATTACCACTGTCGCCGTGGTGGAACGTCTTGACCCTGCACGAACCATTGGCATTGACATGCTGATCGACGACGCCGCCACTAAGCGCCGTGTACTGGCCACCAACCCGGCCCTGCGCCAGGACATGCGCGACGCGGCGCATGCGCTCTTTGCGCGAGATGGCAAGGCCGTCAGCGTGATCCGCGACAGTGGTGGCTTTGTGACTCAGCGTGTGGTGGCGACCATTGTCAACATTGCATCAGACATGTGCCAACAGCAAATCTGTTCACCTCAAGATCTGGAAACCGCTGTTACCCTGGGACTAGGCTATCCGCTCGGGCCATTGGCCATGGGCAACCGATATGGCCCCACCAATGTGCTGGAAGTGCTGTTCAACATGCAGACGGTCTATGGCGATCCACGTTATCGCCCCAGCCCCTGGTTGCGCCGCCGTGGCGCGATTGGTTTGAGCTTGATGCACGAAGAATCCTGATAGGAATTCCATGGCTGCCACCCTGTCCAGCGCCAGTCATGGCCAAACCTTGGTTCTGACCTGGAGCAATCCTGAGTTTCGCAATGCGCTTGGACCCGAGATTTATACCGCCGCCATTGAGGCCCTGAATGCTGCCGAGCGCAGTCCTGACATCCGTAGCGTGGTGTTCACCGGTGAGGGCAGCATCTTTTGCGCAGGTGGCAACTTACAGCGCCTCAAGGCCAACCGCAGCAAAGCGCCGGAGATCCAGGCCGCAAGCATCGAAGCCATGCATGACTGGATTGAGTCGATCCGCAACTTTCCTAAACCTGTGATCGCAGCCGTCGAAGGGGCAGCTGCCGGGGCGGGTTTTTCGCTGGCATTGGCTTGCGACTTCGTCGTGGCTGCTGCGGATGCCTTTTTTGCCATGTCCTACAGCCGAGTCGCCTTGTCTCCTGACGGTGGTGCCTCCTACCACTTGATGAGCGCCCTGCCCCGCCAATTGGTGACCGAAATTTTGATGTGTGGCGACCGCCTTGGTGCGAATCGCCTCAACGACTTAGGCATCGTGAATCAAATCGCCCCTTCGGGTGAGGCGCTAGCCAAAGCCCTCGAATTGGCTGAACGCTTGAACGCATTGGCACCAAATATCCTGGCATCCAACAAAGAGTTGATCAACAGAGCGCAACACAGCAGCCTGAACGAGCAACTCGCTGAAGAGCGCAAACAATTCGTGCGCAATCTGCACCATGCAAATGCGGGGATAGGCATAGACGCTTTCCTGGCAAAGCAGGCGCCTAAGTTCGTCTAAGACCTTTGCGCGCACGGGCAAGACACCGACGCGACAAATTCCAAACGCACACCTGGTCTCTCGGGTGACAATCACCGCTGATCCAGTCACTAACAGGACAGCCCGTGGACGATCCGATTCTTACCATTGATGAACGAGAGGCGATCAACGCTGGTCGTTGGTTTTCCTCACTCTCACCCTCACTGCGACACGACATTCTTCGATGTGCTTTTGTCAAACGTTTCAAGGACGGCGATCTGATCTGCGCCCGTGGCGACCCGCCGGAGGATTGGATCGCTTGTGCCAGAGGCGCAGTGCGGGTCAGCTCAACCAGTATTTCGGGCAAGCAAATCACACTGACCTATGTGGAGCCGGGGATCTGGTTCGGCGACGTGTCGATTCTGGATGGAGATCGCCGAACGCACGATGCTTATGCTCATGCCGACACCACCATCTTGTGCGTGGCCAGAGCAGACTTCAAGAAGATCCTGGCGCAGCATGTCGAGCTGTACGACGCCTTGCTGCGCCTGCATGCACGGCGCATTCGCCAGCTGTACGGCTTGGTGGAAGACCTCAACACCCTGCCCTTGCGCGCACGACTGGCCAAGCAACTCACGCATTTGGTGCGCAGCTACGGCGTACCCAGCTTGTCAGACGGCAGCGAGATGCGTATCAGCTTGCAACTGGCACAGGAAGAGTTGGCGCAGTTGCTGGGCGCGTCGCGCCAGCGCGTCAACCAGGAACTGAAAGCCATGGAGCGCGACGAGGTGATCCGAATCGAGCCCGGTGGCTTGGTGATCCGCAAGCGCGAAGCCTTGATGCAAATTGCAGCCGCAGACAACTAAAACAGACTGAGACACAACATCCATGAGCAATTTTGACCATTTCGTTGGCACCCGCGCTGTATCGGGCAGCCATGCTTTTGATGTGGCAGCGCTGTCGGGCTACCTTGAATCCAACATGGCGGGCTTTGCAGGACCGTTAACGGTTGAAGTGTTTAACGGCGGACAGTCCAACCCCACGTACAAATTGATCACGCCAGCGCAAAGCTATGTGATGCGAGCCAAGCCCGGGCCAGTTGCCAAACTGCTGCCGTCTGCCCATGCGGTAGAACGTGAATTTGCTGTCATGAAAGGCCTGCACGGCACGGATGTCCCCGTGGCACGCATGCACTGCCTGTGTGAAGACGAATCCGTGATTGGCCGCGCTTTCTACGTCATGGAATATGTGCAAGGACGCGTCCTATGGGATCAGTCGCTGCCAGGCATGGCGAACGCTGAACGCGGCGCAATCTACGACGAGATGAACCGCGTGATCGCCGCATTGCACAGCGTCAAGTTTGCAGACCGAGGGCTTGCAAGCTATGGCAAACCCGGCAATTACTTTGAGCGCCAAATTGGTCGCTGGAGCAAGCAGTACGTGGCGTCTGTCACCCAGCCCATCCCCGAGATGGACCAGTTGATGGCCTGGCTGCCAGCCAATATGCCGACCAGCGCAAAAGATGAAAGTTTGGTGAGCATCGTTCATGGTGACTATCGCTTGGACAACCTGATGTTTCACCCGACAGAGTCACGCATCATGGCCGTACTGGATTGGGAACTCTCTACGCTCGGACACCCGCTGGCAGACTTCAGCTACCACTGCATGGCCTGGCACATTCCCCCAGGTGCTTTCCGTGGCATTGGCGGCGTGGACACCCAAAGCCTGGGCATACCGTCCGAGGCGGAATACATCGAAAAGTATTGCGATCGCACGGGCTTCACCACCCCGGCGGCCCTCAAGCCCGATTGGAATTTCTACATGGCCTACAACATGTTCCGTATTGCGGCCATTTTGCAAGGCATCGCCAAGCGCGTGGAAGCAGGCACGGCATCCAGCCCCCAAGCCATTGCTTCAGGCAAAGGCGCCAAGCCCATGGCAGAAATGGGTTGGAAATTTGCCAAAGCTGCCGCTTGAGGCACCCAATACCCTGTTACGGCAATACCCATAAGCCTTAGCAGCTATCAATTTTATAGTTTTATCAACGGAGCACCCCATGGACTTTGATTACTCCCCCAAAACCAAAGAGCTGCAAGCCAAACTCTTGCGCTTCATGGACGAATACATCTATCCGTCGGATGGTGCCTACCATGCAGAGCTGGCGGCTAACACCGTCGCGGGCAACCGCTGGGTGCCACTCAAGACCATTGAGAACTTGAAACCCAAAGCCCGCGCTGCTGGCCTGTGGAACCTGTTTTTGCCTGTGGACAGCGCTTCCGCATCTGGCTACGAAGGCGCCGGCCTGACCAACCAGGAATATGCCCCGCTGGCTGAAATCATGGGCCGGGTGCCATGGTCGTCAGAAGTGTTCAACTGCTCTGCGCCTGACACCGGCAACATGGAAACGATCGCCCGCTACGGCGATGAGGCCAACAAAGCACGTTGGCTCAAGCCCCTGCTGGAAGGCCAGATCCGCTCCGCATTTGCGATGACAGAGCCAGAAGTCGCCTCCAGCGACGCGACCAACATCTGCACCAAGATTGAACGCGACGGCGACGAATACGTGATCAATGGCCACAAGTGGTGGACTTCGGGCGCCAACGACCCCCGTTGCTCGGTGTTCATCACTATGGGCAAAACCAACCCCGATGCGCCCCGCCACTCACAGCAAAGCATGGTGCTGGTGCCTGCCGACGCCAAGGGCATTCGCATTGTTCGCTCGCTCACCGTGATGGGTTATGACGATGCACCTCACGGCCACGCCGAAATGTATTTTGAAAATGTTCGCGTGCCGGTCAGCAACATCCTGCTAGGTGAAGGCCGTGGCTTCGAAATCGCCCAAGGCCGCCTTGGACCTGGACGAATTCACCACTGCATGCGTTTGATTGGCTTGGCCGAGCGCGCACTTGAGTTGATGTGCAAACGCGCATCCGCCCGCGTCGCTTTTGGCAAGACCGTTGCCCAACAAACTGTGACGCAAGAGCGCATTGCTGAAGCCCGTTGCAAGATTGACATGGCGCGTCTGCTGACACTCAAAGCAGCGTGGCTCATGGACATTGCCGGCAACAAGGTCGCCAAAAACGAGATCGCCATGATCAAGGTCGTGGCCCCAAGCATGGCCTGCCAGGTCATCGACTGGGCTATGCAAGTGCACGGTGGCGGCGGCATGTGTGACGACTACCCACTCGCCTCTGCTTATGCCCATGCACGCACATTGCGTTTTGCGGACGGCCCAGATGAAGTGCACCGCAATGCCATTGCCAAGATGGAATTGGGTAAGTACGGCGTGACCAGCAAGGGCGCGCCAGACATGCCCGTCACACGCTTCTAAGTCAAGCCTTATCGGTCCTGGAGGTTCTGAGCGACGTTCTCCAGGGCTGACTGGCATGCCAGCCGAAATATCTTGGCGGCATGTTTGAGTGTCATCGTATCTTTGTCGGCAAATTGCATACGCAGGTAGCATTTGCCGCGCAACAGCATCAAGGTAAACGGCACGTCAGCCGTTGGCCCACCCAAAGGCCATTGCAGCAAGGACTCCACCAGTAGCGGCGTCAGCCAAGACTGCGCATGCTCTCGCTGCCCTGCCAGCACGGCATATCGGTCCCAAAACGCATCGGGCAGTCCAGCCCAGCCCGCCTCTTGGTAAATGGCTAGCCACCGCATTTCTTCCGGCAGTTTCGGGTCCAGCGTGGTTTGCAAGGAGTCGGTGTAGAGTTGAAAGGCGCGCTTTTCAAGCTGCATCTTCAGTGGTCGGCTCATCACCACTGCGGATACCGTATCCAACACGCCGAGTTCACCTCTGAACAACAGCTCCTCACCCTTGATAAAGTCACGTGTTGGCGCACCGCACTCCAAGCGCCAGGGTTTGCCTTCTGTCTGCGAATCAATAAAGAAACCCTGCACAGGGGCTTTAGCAGAATTCGACTTCGTACGAAACTGAAGCTCATACCCCTGAGATTTTGCCCATGAGATCAGTCTTTCGGTTTCTTCATGAATTCGGCTTTCTTCGGCCGCAACCGAAGAAGAAAATAATTTTTTAAACCGCTGAAACATTCAATACTTTCATCACATATTGAGGACAATCGCGCAAGGTAGACCTTTTGCAAGACGCATTGTGCACACTCAAGGATAAATCGTGATTCAAGTTTTTTCTTGGCCCACTCCAAATGGCCACAAAGTCCACATCATGCTGGAAGAATGCAGCCTTCCCTACGAGGCTATTCCCGTCAATATTGGCACGGGTGATCAGTTCAAGCCTGATTTTTTGAAAATCAGCCCGAACAACAAAATTCCAGCCTTGCTCGACCCGAATGGGCCCGATGGAAAGCCCATTTCACTGTTTGAATCGGGTGCTATTCTTCTCTATCTGGCCGCTAAGACAGGCAAGTTTCTACCACCCACCGACCGTGCAAAGTTTGAGGTTATGCAATGGCTCATGTTTCAGATGGGCGGTGTTGGACCCATGCTGGGACAAGCACATCACTTTCGCATCTATGCGCCTGAAAAGGTGGAGTACGCGATCAACCGTTATACCAACGAGGCCAAACGCCTTTACGGCGTCATGGACAAACAGGTGAGCTTGCATGGCTACATCGCCGGGCCAGACTATTCCATCGCCGACATGGCCATCTTCCCGTGGTTACGCAGCTGGCAAAACCAAGGCATTGACTGGGCAGACTACCCCTGCTTGAAGGTTTGGTTCGATACCATTGCCGAACGCCCAGCCGTTCAACGAGGCGTACAGGTACTGGCCGACTTGCGCAAACCCATCACCGGGCAAAAGGAACGCGAAATCCTTTTTGGCAATACCCAATATCGCAAACGCTGAGGACGCAATTCCCCCTTGCCTACTGTTGCTTCTCTACTCGCAAGACAAAAGCGAGTAGAGAAGGCAAATTGTGAAGTTTGAAACTGCAAAAATACTGGTGATAGATGACGACCCAGTCATCAGCCGCTTTGTTGTCCGTACGCTGGAACGCCTGGGCCTACAAGCGGTCGAAGTTTGTCATGACGTGAACAGTGCGGTTCAGTTGATGGCCAGCTTCATTCCCGACGTGATCCTGACCGATATCCATATGAAGCCGATCGGTGGACTTGAATTTGTACAGCGACTGCGTTCGCACACAAACGCCAATATCCAGAAGATCCCAGTGATCTTCATGAGCGCAGACTCTAGCCGAGAAACTTTGAAGTCAGCATTACCTCTGGGTTCAGTCGGCTACATCCTCAAACCGCCGCGACTTGAAGTCTTGAAAACAAAACTCGAACAAGCACTGAATATCGAAGACAGCGATTTCGAGCATTGGTAAATAGAACTGGAGAAGATGGCCTGCCCGACAGGAATCGAACCTGTGACCCACAGCTTAGAAGGCTGTTGCTCTATCCAACTGAGCTACGGGCAGAAAGCAAAAAGGCCCTTAAAGGGCCTTTGTTGCAAAACGCCGACCTGTTCGGTCTTTGTCAATAATGGTCGGGGCGAAAGGATTCGAACCTTCGACCCTCTGGTCCCAAACCAGATGCGCTACCAGGCTGCGCTACACCCCGACTAGTCTTCTATTATAACCTGATTTAAGCCACTACTTGATCAAGATCGAATGCTTTATGCAGTGCACGCACTGCTAATTCCATATATTTTTCATCAATGACCACAGAGGTCTTGATTTCGCTGGTGGAAATCATCTGAATATTGATGCCCTCTTCGCTGAGCGAGCGGAACATTTTGCTGGCAACGCCAACGTGACTGCGCATGCCAATACCCACAATGCTGACCTTGCAGATCTTGGTGTCACCCACAATTTCCGCTGAACCCATACCGGGCAGCACCTTGGTCTTGAGAAGCTCAACGGTTTTGGCGTAATCGTTGCGATGCACCGTGAAGCTGAAGTCGGTCTTGCCGTCTTTGCTCAAGTTTTGGATGATCACATCTACTTCAATGTTGGCGTCCGCTACGGTGCCGACGATTTGATAGGCAATACCGGGCTTGTCTGGCACGCCGATGACCGAAATCTTGGCCTCGTCGCGGTTGAATGCAATGCCGGAAACGATGGCTTGTTCCATATTTTCGTCTTCCTCAAAAGTGATCAGAGTGCCGGAGGAGGCTTCTTCGTTGATGTCAATATCCCAAGGCGTGAAACTGGACAGCACACGCAATGGCACTTTGTATTTTCCAGCAAACTCAACCGAGCGAATTTGCAGAACCTTGGAGCCCATGCTGGCCATTTCCAGCATTTCTTCAAAGCTCACCGTGTGCAAACGGCGAGCTTCAGGCACAACACGTGGGTCTGTCGTATAAACGCCGTCGACATCGGTGTAAATCAAACACTCAGCAGCTTTCAATGCAGCTGCAACAGCCACAGCAGAGGTATCGCTGCCGCCACGGCCAAGGGTCGTGATGTTGCTGGCTTGATCAACGCCCTGAAACCCTGTCACGATGACGACGCGGCCCGCGTCCAGATCGGTACGGATGCGCTTGTCGTCAATCGACTCAATGCGTGCCTTGGTAAAAGAATTGTCGGTCTTGATGGGGACTTGCCAACCTGCATAGCTGACGGACTCAACGCCTTCGGCCTGCAGCGCAATGGCCAGCAAACCAACGGACACCTGCTCGCCAGTGGACGCCAGCATGTCCAGCTCGCGGCTATAAGCATCAGTAGGCTTGGCGGGGGCAAGCTCTCTGGCCAAACCAAGCAGACGATTCGTTTCGCCACTCATGGCACTGGGGACCACCACCATTTGATGGCCAGCGCGCGCCCATTTGGCAACCCGCTTGGCAACATTACGAATGCGCTCTGTTGAGCCCATCGAGGTGCCACCGTATTTGTGAACTATCAAAGCCATGGTGTAAATCTTGACTGTTACTCCAGCAAAGATGTGGAGCTGTGTTTTTGCAAAGCCTTCGATTTTAGCAGCTAGGACCGCCCCTGAGAACCAAGCTGATAAACCAGCGATGCACCAGCCCTTTGCACCTGCCCCGCCCCAATCTTGATTTGAATTCGGTGTCCACGTGTTCGACAGGCCGTAATCTGCTTGATCAATTCGGTGAGCTGGGAATCACTTGGCGCCGTGTTGTAAGTACTTTTGAGCCAATGTCTCAAGGCATTCGCCTGTCGATCAGGGTTTAACTTTTGCAGCGCGGCAATGATCGGCGGCACGCCTGTTTGCGCCAAATCCAGCTCTGCAAGCGACGCCAACAAACGCTTGCCTTGCGCAGCATGACGGGCTGACCGCGCGAATTGAGAGCGAAATCCAGGAAAACTCGCCTCCAAGATTGGCAACAACTGCCTGCGGATACGGTTGCGCGTCAATGACTCATCTGCATTCGACGGGTCTTCGATAAAGTCAATGCGATTTGCGCGTAACCACAACCGAATCTCAAGTGCCGTCACCGCCAGCAATGGCCGATGAAACACGAGGCCCGCTCGCTCAAATTGCGCCGGCATGGCCGCCAAGCCAGGCAAGCCAGCCCCACGGGTTAAGGCGAGTAAAAGCGTTTCCACCTGATCGTCGGCATGTTGCGCCAAGACGATATCAGACACCCCCAACTGCTTGCCAGCCTTGGCCAAGGCCGCATAGCGCGCCTTACGAGCGGCATCCTCGGGACTCTCCCCCTGCGCAGCTCTGCCATCCACGTACACCACTTGTAGCGGCACATTCAGCGGCGCACATTGCGTTTGGCAATGCAGAACAAACTGATCCGCCGCAGCTTGCAAGCCGTGATGAATGTGTATCGCATCGACACGACCGCGTAGTCGGGCCGCCAAAGCATGCAATAGCGCGGAAGAATCGGCGCCGCCGCTGTAGGCAATGCCGATTCTAAAATTTGGAGCGGATGCTGATTTAAGACGTGCCAGCAGGTCGTCTAGGCCCGCAAGGCACGGATTCACCGGATCAAGCGCGGCGGTCTGCCTTGGCATCGGCCTTGGTGTCTGTCCAGCGGCCATAGCTTTGTAATCTGTCGTAGCGGCGGTCAAGCAACTCTTTGACCTTGAGGTCGCTGACCTGACGGTAAGCATCGTTAAGCGCACGCTTAAGAAAAGCTGCCATTTGTTTGTGGTCGCGGTGGGCTCCACCTACAGGCTCGTTAACGATCTTGTCAATCAAGCCCAGCGCCTTCAGTCGGTGCGACGTGATGCCCAGCGCGTCAGCTGCCTCTTGGGCTTTGTCGGACGTCTTCCAGAGAATCGATGCACAACCTTCCGGGCTGATCACAGAGTAAATTGAAAACTGCAGCATGACCACCTGGTCGCCAACGCTGATGGCCAAGGCGCCTCCAGAGCCGCCCTCCCCAATGATGGTGACAATGATCGGAACTTCCAACTGCGCCATTTCAAAGATATTGCGGCCAATAGCCTCTGACTGGCCGCGCTCTTCTGCGTCAATTCCAGGATAAGCGCCCGGCGTATCCACAAAGGTAAAGACCGGCAGGCCAAACTTTTCGGCTAATTTCATCAGCCGCAAGGCTTTGCGGTAGCCCTCAGGTTTGGTCATGCCAAAGTTACGCGTTGTGCGCTCTTTGGTGTCACGCCCTTTTTGATGGCCAATGACCATGCAAGCATTGCCATTGAAGCGGGCCAAGCCGCCCACAATGCTCAGGTCGTCAGCAAAGTGGCGATCTCCATGCAGTTCAACAAAGTCTGTGAAGATCTCATTGACGTAATCCAAGGTGTAGGGGCGCTCCGGGTGGCGCGCAATTTTGGTGATCTGCCAAGCGCTCAGGTCACTGTAAATGTCTTTGGTGAGCTGAAGGCTTTTTTTGGTGAGCTGGTCAATTTCTTCTGAAATATCGACCGCAGATTCCGTTTGCACATAGCGCAATTCTTCAATTTTGCTGTCGAGTTCAGCCATGGGCTGTTCGAAGTCAAGAAAGGTTTTCTTCGCCAAGTGAGTTCTCCTAAGCTTTAGTAGTCCGGCCAACGGTGCGCATCAATACGCCACCGGGACTGGATCGAGCGATCGCCAAATATACCAAGTCGCCACGCTGCGATAAGGTGCCCAGGCCTGCGCCACCTCACGGGCGTCGCTACGGCTGACAGGCTCGCCCGAAAAATAGCATTGACTGATGCCATTGATGAGCCCCACATCGTCGAGTGGAAGCACATCGGGGCGCATCAAATGAAATATCAGGAACATTTCGGCGGTCCAGCGGCCAATGCCCCGAATCGCGACCAGTTCCGCAATGATGGCCTCGTCGTCCATGCCTTCCCAGGCTTTGACGTGAACAGAGCCTGCGTCGAAATGCACAGCCAAATCAACCAAGTATTCAACCTTGCGTGCCGACAGGCCAGACGCACGCATGTCGTCCACCTTGAGCTTCAGAACATTACCTGGCGTGATTTTGCGCGGCAAGACGGCAAAACGGTCCCAAACCGTCTGGGCTGCTTTCACTGAAATTTGTTGACCCACAATGCTGCGGGCAAGCGTCGTGAAAGCGTCGCCTCGCGACTCCAGACAAGCATCGCCAAACTGGGGAATCAAGCGCTTCATCACCCGGTCTTTCTTGACCAAGTGCTTGCAGGCCTGCTCCCAATAGGGCGGCGTACTGATGACAATTGCTTCTGATTTTGCAGCAGACATGCTTTATCTGATATGCCGAAGCAGGGTATTTAAGCAAGAAACGAAGCAACACACCATCACTGCACGCTCTCCCATGTCGTTCCGGTCGGCGAATCCTTCAGCACGATGCCTTTTTCAAGCAATTGCTTGCGAATCTGATCCGCCTGCGCAAAGTTTTTGGCTGACTTTGCCGCAGCACGCTCCGCAATCAAGGCCTCAATGGCCGCCGAATCTAGCGACGCACCAGCTTGAAGGTGAGCCGTAGGATCAGACTGCAAGAGACCTAGGATACCCCCAAGCGCCTTAAGCAAGCCAGCCAGTCGGGAATCTTTGCTTCGATTCACCTCAGCCGCCAAGTCAAACAGCACCGCAACCGCTTCTGGCGTCGCCAAGTCTTCGTCCATGGCTGCCTTAAAACGCGCAGCATAGGGGTCAGACCAGTCGATCTTGACGGCGTCAGGCGTCACCGACTCCAGCGCGGTGTAAAGACGGCGCAGAGCACTGCGCGCGTCGCTCAAGTGAACGTCGCTGTAATTCAAGGGGCTTCTGTAGTGCGCCCGGACGATAAAAAACCGGATGGTTTCAGCGTCAAACTCTTCCAGCACTTCGCGGATAGTAAAAAAGTTACCTAGGCTCTTGGACATCTTCTCGTTGTCAATGTTGACAAACCCGTTGTGCATCCAATAACGGGCCAGTTGCTTGCCGTTCGCACCTTCACTTTGTGCAATTTCGTTTTCATGATGTGGAAATTGCAAGTCTGCGCCGCCACCATGAATGTCAAACGTTTCGCCAAGCAGTGCGCAAGCCATGGCCGAGCATTCAATGTGCCAGCCAGGGCGGCCTTGTCCGTAGGTACTGGCCCATTGGGCATCACCCGGCTCGTCTGCCTTGGCAGATTTCCAGAGGACAAAATCAAGCGGATCTTCTTTGCCGTCTTGAACGGCGACACGCTCGCCAGCGTTCAATTCGTCTAATGACTTGCCAGACAGCTTGCCGTAACCTGCAAACTTGCGCACAGCAAAGTTCACATCGCCCGATGCCGTTTGATAGGCCAAACCTTTGTCTTCCAGCTTTTTGACAATATCCAGCATCTGGGGAACGAAGTCCGTCGCACGCGGGTCGTGGGTCGGCCGCTCCACGCCCAGCGCATCAAAATCGCGGTACATCTCGGCAATCATGCGGTCTGTGAGCGTCTTGATCGTCTCGCCGTTTTCTACTGAACGACGAATGATCTTGTCTTCGATATCAGTGATATTGCGAACAAAAGTCACCTGAAAACCGGAAGACTTAAGCCAGCGCTGGGCGATATCAAAGGCCACGCTAGAGCGGGCATGGCCAATGTGGCACAGGTCATACACCGTGATGCCGCAAACGTACATGCGCACTTGGCCAGGGACAATAGGCGAAAACTCTTCAACGGCACGCGATAGCGTGTTGTACAGGCGCAGGCTCATGGGTGGTTGGTGAATGTGTTTGGCCCTCTTCCCATCCAAGGGCGAAAAGGGTGATTTTGTTCGGAAAATCAAGCGGAGCGGATCATACTGCTCAGGCTACAATCCGGTGCAGTATATAGCGCGCCACGGGGTTTGAGGACGGCTCCGGTGGTGCTGCGCTGTTCCGAATCGGAAGCTAAGAGGAATCATGACTGTATCCCGCCTTTCTGTGACCAAACCATTGCGTTTGTTGACCCTTGCCGCAGCGCTCACGAGCGTGTTCATGTCTGTGCCTTCACGTGCCGATGAGTACGGGGACGTCAGCCAGCTGCTGCGCGCAGGCAAACTCAATGACGCTTTGAGCAAGGCTGATCAGTACTTGCAAAGCAAGCCGCGTGACCCGCAAATGCGCTTCATCAAGGGCGTGATTTTTTCCGAGTCGGGCAAGCCCAACGACGCGATCGCCACATTTACCAAGCTCACGGAAGACTATCCAGAGCTGCCAGAGCCCTATAACAATTTGGCCGTCTTGTACGCCAGCCAAAACCAGCTGGACAAAGCACGTACAGCGCTTGAGATGGCGATTCGAACCAATCCAAGTTATTCCACGGCGCATGAGAACTTGGGCGATGTGTACGCCAAGTTGGCCAGCCAAGCGTATTCCAAAGCCTTGCAGCTTGATGCCAACAACCAAGCTGTACAGCCTAAGCTAAGCTTAATTCGTGAATTGTTTGCGCCAGCAACAAAGGGCGGTAAGGCGGTTGTTGCAGCACCTGCACCAGCGCCCGCTCCGGCACCAGTCGTCAAGCCCGCACCGGCTCCGACGCCTGTTCCTGCCGCTGCACCGGCACCAGTCCCCGCTCCCGCGCCATTGCCAATTGCGAAACCCGCACCTTTACCAGCTCCGGCACCCGCGCCAGTTGCAGCTGCCGCTGCGCCTTCGGCCGTTTCTGCCGCAGCAGGCTTTGCCAGCAAAGACGTCGAATCCGCCGTTATCTCTTGGGCACGCGCCTGGTCGGCCAAAGACATGTCGGGTTATTTGGGCGCTTACGGCCGCGACTTTGATCCCCCAGGCAATGTGTCCCGCCAAAACTGGGAAGAAGAACGCCGCAAACGCATTCTTGGCAAAGCCAGCATCAGCGTCAAAGTTCATGATCTGAATGTTGCCGTCAAAGGCAATACAGCCACGGCCAAGTTCCGGCAAGACTATTCTGGCGGCGCTATTACCGCATCCGTTCGCAAAACGCTTGAAATGGTGAAAACCGGGGAGCGTTGGGTTATTGTTAAAGAGCAGACCGGCTCTTGAGCAGCCCTCGGGAAAAGCCCATGAAGAAGGCCGTGCCACGGTCGGCTCGCCCAACGCCAGTGCTGATCGCTCTGGCGTTTGCGTTTGCCTGGACTCAGATTTCGCCATCCGTCTACGCCAAAGATCTCGAAACAAAGCCCAAGCTCCCTGCCAAGACGGCCACCGCTGAGAAATTGAATGCGAAACAATCGCCGTCAGTGGCGCAGACCCAAAAGTCTCAACCGCAACGTTTGAGGAATTATTCAAAGGCCGGAGCCTTGGGTGTAGGTTTAGGCACGTTTGCACTAGCAAGTTCGCGTACCCCTGGATCAAAGAAGGCTTTGGCCGACGCTGCCAAACGCGAAGGTGAAGGCGAAGCACGGCTGATTGAAATCTACAAATTGATCGGCGATGGTCAAACGTCCCATGCGCTCACCAAAGCTGAAGCGCTGGTCACCAGCCATCCCAATTTCCAGTTGGCGCAACTGGTTTATGGCGACTTGCTGAGCTTTCGCACCCGCCCTGTTCGCGTGCCTGGCGACGTGCCCGATGCAACGGCAAGATTGGCGGCACCCAACCTGGCAGATTTGCGCGACGAAACCACCATGCGGCTCAAAGCCCTGCGTGAACGCCCTGCCCCCGGTACGATCCCCGCTCCTTTTCTGATGCTGTCGTCGCGCAACAAGTACGCACTGGCCGTGGATGCTTCACGCTCACGTCTGTACATGTTTGAGCACAAGCCCACCGGATTGGCCCTGATGGCCGATTTTTATATCTCGGTCGGTAAAGCTGGCGTGGGCAAAGAAGCCGAAGGTGATTTGCGTACCCCCATGGGCGTGTACTACATCTCCAACTCTATTGCGCCCAAGCTGCTCAAAGACTTTTACGGCTCAGGTGCATTGCCGATCAATTACCCCAACCCGCTGGATTTGCGTCGCGGTAAAACCGGCAGTGGAATCTGGTTGCATGGCACGCCACCCACCCAGTTTGCACGACCACCCAAGGCGTCCGACGGTTGCGTGGTTCTGGCCAACCCAGATTTGGAATTCATCCTCAGTAAAGTTGAAATTCGCGATACGCCCGTCTTGATTGCCCAGTCCATCAATTGGGTTGCACCGCAAAGCATCAAGACTGAAGCCAATGAATTTGAATCGGCTGTTCAAAGCTGGCGAAAAGCCAAATCCAGTGGCGATCTGCAAAGCACCATGCGGTTTTACGCTGCAGACTTCAACAATGATGGCAAAGATTTGATTGCCTGGGCACCGTTGGTCCGCAAAGAAATTGACATGGCACCAGGCCGTCAGATTCAGCTCAAAGACCTGTCCTATTTGCGTTGGAATGACGGCAACACTGACACCATGGTGGTGACTTTCGACGAAGTGATCGATGGCAACACCAAAGGCCCTAAAAAACGACAGTACTGGTCCCGCCAGGGCAACCAGTGGAAGATATTTTTCGAAGGAATCATTGGATGACGACACACAGCGCCCGCATCACTCGCCGTGCAGGCATTTTGGCCACAAGCTTAGGCCTGTTTGCAGCCTTGGCACTACCTGTCCATGCTGCCGATGCACCCAAAGTCAAGTTTTCCACCACCATGGGTGACTTTGTCGTCGAGGTGTATCCCGATAAGGCGCCAAAGACGGTGGAGAACTTTCTTCAATACGTCAAAGACAAACACTATGACGGCACAATTTTTCACCGCGTGATTGAAAACTTCATGGTTCAGGGCGGCGGCTTCGACACGAGCTTCGTGCAGAAGAAAAACCGTGCACCTGTTGCTCATGAAGGACGCGAAGCACTCGAAAAAGGTGGCCCTCGTAATGTTGTCGGCACTTTAGCCATGGCTCGCACCAATGATCCGCAGTCGGCAACGTCACAGTTCTTCATCAACGTGAAGGACAACGCATTTCTCGATCCCACCATCATCCCGCCCGGCGACCCCGTGCCCAAGTTTGAATACCAAGGCCGCGTGTATGAAAACACGCCGCGAGCCAATCTGGTGAATGCACCCCAACTGTGGGGTTACACCGTCTTTGGCAAAGTCATCAGCGGTATGGATGTCGTCGAAAAAATGAAGGTCACGCCCACTGGCGCTGGTGGACCCTTCCCCACCGACGTTCCCAAAACACCCATCGTCATTAACTCGGCCACATTGGTCAAATAAGGAAACTCACATGAGCAACCCACGCGTTGAATTGCATATCGTCGACCACGGCGTCATCACTTTGGAACTGGACGCAGACAAAGCCCCTAAATCCACAGCCAATTTCTTGGCTTATGTTGCCAAGGGCCATTACGACCGCACGATTTTTCACCGTGTCATTGACGGTTTTATGGTGCAAGGCGGCGGCTTTGAGCCCGGCATGACGCAAAAGCCTTGTGATGCGCCGATCGAAAACGAAGCCAACAACGGCCTCAAGAACGACATGTACACCGTGGCCATGGCCCGTACCGGTGATCCGCATTCGGCAACGGCTCAGTTCTTCATCAATGCGGCCAATAACGGCTTCTTGAACCACACCGCACCTTCAGCACAAGGCTGGGGCTACGCCGTCTTTGGCAAAGTGGTTGAAGGCAAAGAAGTGGTCGACAAAATTCGCGCTGTCAAGACTGCACGCAAGGGCTATCACGATGACGTGCCCAAAGAAGACGTCGTGATTGAAAAGGCTGTCGCCGTTTAATTCACTTCTCCATGGACACGACCGTGCCCCGCCTGGGTGAGCTTGTCGCTCCCCTAGCGTGGCGCACGGTCGATTTCATTTCAGACCTGCATCTTGAGGCCGCCAACCCTCAAACGGTCGATGTGTTCAAGCACTATTTGCGCCAGACGCCTGCTGACGCTATCATCATTCTGGGCGACCTGTTTGAGGTGTGGGTCGGTGACGATTGCTTGAACGACGTTAACAGCTTTGAGTCCCAATGTGCGGCAGCGCTCAACCGGGCGGCACAACAGCATGCCGTCTATTTCATGCACGGCAATCGAGATTTTTTGATTGGCCAGCATTTTTCAAAATCAACATGTATGGGTCTGCTGAATGACCCTTGCGTCCTAAAGTTTGCCGACCAAAACTGGCTGCTCAGTCATGGCGACGCCATGTGCCTGGCCGACACGGATTACATGGCTTTTCGGAACATCATTCGAACACCCCAATGGCGGGATGACTTTCTCGCCAAGCCCCTAGATGTGCGCCGTGAAGTAGCGCGCAGCATTCGCACCCAAAGCGAAACCCGAAAGCAGTCTGCCTCAAATTTTGCAGACGTGGACAATGCGATGGCCTGCGCATGGCTGCATGCGGCTCAGGCCGACACCCTGATCCACGGCCACACACACAAACCCGCAGTACATGCATTGCGGGGTTTGGGCTGCAGTCATCACCGGGTGGTACTGAGTGACTGGGACGCCAGTGCCAACCCTGCACGTGCGCAAGTGCTCAGGCTCACAGCAGACGGCCTGACTCGCATCAACCTGTAGGCCACAGGTTGCCGATTTGGTCAAATTGGCCATCAACGGAAACGTCTTGGCCTTGAATCCACCGTGATGCAACCCACGTAGCTTGCATGAACCCTGTCATGCAATGGCTTCGCCGCCAGCACAAATCCTTGGTGGGCCCAGCACGCGAAGTGCCTGAAGCACTGTGGCAAGCCAATCTCAGGCAATATCCCTTTTTGCAAGCCCTCACGCTTCAAGAGCAAGCCGTGCTCCGGCACCTGAGCACCCATTTTTTATCTGAAAAAGAGTTTCACGGAGCCAGTGGCCAAGAGGTGACAGACGCCGCAGCCTTGGCTGTCGCCACACAAGCGACTTTGCCATTGGTGCACTGGAGCATGGCGGCAAAAGCACCCGCACGGCCACAGGCGTTAGATTGGTACGATGATTTTGTGGGTATCGTGCTCTACCCTGGCCCGGTGCGGGCTCGCAGACAGCAACGCGACGCCGCCGGATTGGTGCATGAATACAGCGAGACCATTGCAGGCGAAGCCATGCTGCAAGGCCCCATCGTTTTAAGCTGGCCGCACGTGCAGGATGCAGGTATGGCCGCCGAATCAGGCCAGAATTTGGTAATCCATGAATTTGTGCACAAACTCGACATGTGCGACGGACAAGCCGATGGGGTACCGCCACTGCCCAAAGGCTTTATGGGAACCCGGGGCCCGCGCGGGGCACGCAAAGTGTGGTTAACCCATCTGCAGGCTGCTTTTGACCGCTTTCGCGAGCAAGCAACTATGGCTGAACGCTTTGGCGGCCCACCAACATGGCTGAACACCTACGGCGCTCAGTCGCTGACAGAGTTTTTTGCGGTGGCGTGTGAAGCGTATTTCGTGAACCGGGATCGCTTCAGCGAAGACTTTGGCGACTTGGTCTTGCTCTTTGACGCCTTCTTTAAATGCCGAACGGCGCTTACAACCTAATCCCCCACTGCATTGGCAACGCAGGGAGGCAGATCAAAGACCACCGCACTTTGGCCGCTTAGCAGTTTTGTTGCTTAGCGCAAGAGTGCTTTTAGCACCGTCTGAAGTCGCCGCGCATTGTCCGCCTGATGGGCAGTGGCCAGTACCGTTGCGGCATCTTGTCCCCAGGTTTGGGCGGGCGCAGGATCATTTCGGCGGGTCAGCAACTGCAACTGCAGCGCACGGCGTGCATTCATGTGTTCGGCAGGCGTAGGAACCTCGCTGGCCATTTCCAGACGCAACAGGGCTTGTTGTGCCGCTGCGGTGTCCGCCTTAGGGGCCTGGGACAGGGCCTGAACCCAAGCACCACGCACACCAGAACTCACCGCACGGCCCAAGCTTTGTGCAGCAGGCAGATTTTGGGCTTCACGGGTTTCCCATGCGCCCAGAAGCTGAGTCAAGACTTCGCCATGTGCCATGGCGGCCAGCTTCTTCAAGGCCATTTGCGCATGATCCAACGCGTCGCGCTGCGCCCTGAAGGCGGCATCACCCAAACGGGGGCCACGGTCTTCATAGGCTGGACGTTCAAATCGACCTGCTGGACGATCCCCGCCACGACCTGGTCCACTGTCACGGCTACCTGGGCGGGCATCTTTGCGGTCGCCAAATTTGCCACGTCCGCCAGCGGGTGCAGGCTCGGCCTTCTTCATGCCAGGACGATCATCACCGCGCACGGCCACCACGGGCTTGGGTGGCACGGGTGGCTTGGCCGCCGGCTTGGCAGACTCGTCACTGGTTTCGCCGGATTCCGCTGAGACTGCGCCTGTACTTTCAGCACTATTTTCAGCGCCATCGCTTGATAGTTGTGCTTGAGTAGCTACAGTTTCTGCAGCAGCCGCTGCAACTGCCGACGTAGCAGCGTCCACTGCCGTGGCCTGCACATGGGCAGCAGCAATCGCTTGACCCCGGCTGGCGGCTTCAAGCGCGGCCATGGCTGCGCGGATTTGTTGGGCATCACCTGAAGCTGTGGCGGCTTCCAAACCCTTTGCGGCCACCAATACGGCCTGGTCGTGTGCGCTCAACGCCGCAGCGGCTTTTTCGCGCTCCAGCGTCTTACGGTTAAAGGCTTCGTCGATAGGTTGGCGGAAGGTGTCCCACAGCTTTTGTTCAAACTTGCGCTCCAGCGGCACCGTTTGTGCCTCGGCTTGCCAACGATGCTGCAAAGCTTTGACAGCATCAACCCGCAATTCTGGCGCAGCACCAAGCACTTTGGCTTCTTCAATCATGGCTTGGCGCACGGTGATGCTGGCCTTTTGGGCTGCCTCCAAAGGCGCAGCAGCGGCGTGCAGCGCTTCTTTCCAAAGCGGCTGCAGTTCAGCAAAAATCTTTTCGCCGACATGGCCGGCTTCGCGCCAACGCTCAGTCAGCTGATGCAGGGCGCGGTTAAACGCTTTCCATTCGTGCGGCTCGGTGCGCTCTACGTTGCGCTGCGTCCAAGCCTTAAGCTCTTCGATCAAGGCCAGGCGCTGCGTGCGGTGTTCAGCGGCATCTGCCTTGACTTTTTCCAGCCATTCTTCGACCACTTTATGGGCCGCATTGCAGGCTTCGTCAAAGCGCTTCCACAAACCGTGGTTGGGAATACCACCCTGATCAGTCAATTTCCACTGATCGCGCAGAGCACGCAAGGTCTCTTGCATCTTGCGCCCACCCAAGCCTTGGCCTTCTGGACGCTTCAACAGACCTTCAGCTTTGGCCACCAACTCTTCGCGGAGTTGATCGGCACGCCAGCGTTGCCAGCCTTCCAACTCACCCGCCGCAGCCAAAGCACCATGCGCCTGATTTTCCAGCTTGTCATCGACCAAACGGCCAAACTCTTTCAGTGCATTGCGCAGCGCATTGGCAGCCCCTGCACTGGCTTTGCCATGGCCTTCGGCTACTTCTTGCTCAAGCTTGGCAAGCGCGCCGCGTATGGCTTCATTGGCTTTGGCACGCACCTCAGGGTCAACCTGAGCTTTGGGCGCCTTGGGGGCTCTTGCGGCTTCCAGCGGCACGCCACGCGCCACGCGCAATTCATCTGCCCAAACGGGCACCGGGGGCAAAGGCGCGGCAGCATCGGCAGCAGCGGCTACCGCCAGGGCAACAGCTGCGCTGAAAGCATCCCACACCACCAAGAGCTGCGCTTTGGACGAATCCAGCAAGGGCGGGAACTTGGCATCCAAGCTAGCCCAACTGGTGTCCGACTGCAATTGAACGGCTTGGTCCTGCCAGTGAGCCACATCGGCACTCAGCACCTCGACCAAGCCTTGTGCGTCGCGCCAAGGTTTGGTGGACAGCAACTCAATGCGCTGCGCCAGCAACACGGCGGCTTCGCGCTGCACTTGCACACGGTGCTGCAAATCTTCAATGCCTTTGACGCGGTCAGCTAATTTGACTTTCAGCTCCGACAAGGGCTCGCGGCTGAGCGGCGCGCCTGCGCGGGCTGCATCGCGTTGCCACGCCAAAGCGTCGGCAATATTGATGCGCGGCAAGGCCAGCAAGGCGTTGGCCTTGTCGGCCCATTCGGCGGCGATGGTCTCTTGGCCTTTGGCGCGCTTGATCTCGTCAAGCTTTTCACGCAAAGGCTTGGCGGCCCCCTTGTCACGCGTTTGCAGGTCCTTAAAAACTTCCTGCATTTGCTCATGAGTAGGCTCGGTCGCCAGCCAGTCCCGGATGCGCTGGGTGCGCTCACCCGAGGTGGGCGCGGTAAACGCGCCGCCGGTCAAGGTATCCAAGTTTTGTACCGTGGAGGTAGATTCGTTCGATTTATTTTGGGCTGACATCGGGGCTAAGCAATCAACGCTTTAGTAGAGGCTAAAACCCTAGATTATCCCCTGCTATGGCGTCGACAAATTCAATTCCGCGTGCGGCGTCCATTTGCCCTCGGATTCCACTGTTTTTGGCGCACCTAAAAAGAGCTGACTGGACGGCACTTTGCGGCTGGCCAGGTAATCTTTAACCACCACAGCACGCTGCAAGGCCAGCTCTTTCAGGTTGTCTTCGGTCGCGGGCATGTTGGTCAGCAACAAGGTTTCCATCTCATGCAAAGGGATATCCTTGACCAAACCCACCAGATTTCTCGGTTTGACAATATTGGCGCGGCGATAGACCCGCTTTATAAGGGTTTCATACTCATCTCCGCTGATCAGCTCTACATTGTTTGCTATCGTTTCAGAAGCGCGATTCTTGCCTGAAGGCTGACCTGCGATGGCACCCGTGGTTACTCCGCGTCGTTTTTCTGCTTGAACCAAACTTTGCAGGCGTTCGCGTTGATAGGCGTCCCGTTCTGCCCTGAAGCTGGCGGTACCCACCACCGTCATGCTGAGATTACTTTTTGCTTCCATGACCTTGGCAACTCGGTCAAGGCTTTGCCGGGATGGCTCGCTGAGTTGACTGCTGCCAAGCGCAAAGCTCACGTTGCTCATTTCACTTTCGCCCCCGCCCACAACACCGCTGATGGCGCTGCTGATCAAACTGAACGGCGACGTGATGGCTTTGAGAATGATGTTGCCCAGGACCTTAAAGATCACTGAGCCCAGCTGAAATTGCGGATCATTGAGTGATCCACTGACGGGCAGCTCCAAATCAATCACCCCATTTTTGTCAGCAAGAAGGGCAACCGCTAGTTTGACCGGTAAGCTGGCTGTGGCGCCCTCCACTTTGTCGCCAAACTTGAGGCTGTTCAGCACCAGCTTGTTGCTGGCGGTCAGTTCACCTGTCGGTAGCACCAAGTAGCCCACATCCAGGCTGAGTTTGCCTCGCTCAATGGCATGACCTGCATATTTGACGGAATAGGCCGAGAGCGGTGGCAACTCTAACTCGCGCACTTTGCCTTTGATGTCCATCGCCAACGGCTTGGCCAGGGGGTTGAGCTTGCCCAGAATCTCCAATGTCGCAGTACCTTCGGCCTTGCCCCGCAGTTCCAGGTCGGCCATTTGGACCTCTGAGCCCTGGCTTTGTGACGAAAACGCACCCAACCGCCCAGTCAGCTCACTCAAGTCAGCTGAATAATTGGGTTTGATGAAGTGGTCTGAAAAGAACACTTTGCCATTGACCAGACTGATGCCGCCAAAGCGGATCTGTGCGGAAGGCTCGCTCGAAGCTTGGTTTGCTTTGCCGTCATTGGCTTCAATTGTTTTGGATTGACCCCCTGTCACCACTGCGGTCTTGGTTTCTGTGCCCGGCGATGAACGGGTCAAATCCTGCAAGTTGAACTTGCCATCTTCCCGCAAAATCAGCCGCGCATAGAAGTCTGAGAGCGCTGTCTCGCGCACATCCAGTTGCATGGGCCTGCCAGGCGACATGCCTAAGTCCACACCGCGCAGGCCCAGAGCCTTCCAGCTGAGCAGCTCATCACCGTTAACACCCTTGTCCGCTGATCTGGATGCCTTGGTGTTGGCGCGAAAATCTTCCAAGGCAGCGTCGCCCTTGACCATGACCACCGGGCCCGCTTGAGTTTGGCTGAAGTTGACCTGGCCTTTAAAACTGGTATCCGCCCGCAGTAAATCCACGTCAAGCACGCCAGTCATGTAGCGGGCTAGCGAATGAAGAGGCAATCGGCTCGCGTTGACCGCAGCATCGACACCGAGCGGCTCTTGCAACAGCTTTCCTTTGATCGCCAGCGTGCCTGACTCCAACTTGCCAGAGCTAACTTTGGCTTGCAGATCCAGCGGAACGGGCTTTTTGGCACCCAGCACCAGGTTATTTAGCTTCAGCTTGAAAGCACTGACATCCAGTCGCACGGGACGCGCCGTCGATTTATCTGTGAACGGGACATGCGCGTCGTCGATGATAAATTCCGAAACGGCGACTTTCCAGGGCGATTTGGCTGTCGGTGACGGTGAAGTCAACGTCGTGGCCTTGGCCTCAGGCCCGGCAGGCGCGCTTTTCATCCATGCATCGCTCATCCAATGGCCGTTTTCGACGCGGTCTACTGGCAAATTCACTTGTTTGATGGCCACACTGGCAACGGCCAAGTCTTGCTGCTCCAAATTGAGCTGAACACCCGTCACCTTGATTTGATGAATGGATGCCAAGGGTGCCGGTGTTGGCAATCCCTTTGCCTGCGAGACGCTAGCCTTCACCGCATTTACGCTAGCCCCGGCTGGATTGCCGGCATTTAATGCCAATGTGTCCAAGTTCAGCTCAGACACTTCGAGCGTGGTTTGGGCGGGTAGCGACTTATCCGCAGAGGCTGCACGCCACTTGAGTTGAATAGCAGTATTCAACTGCCCCGCCACGCTGGGGTTTATCCATTGAGCCAGATAGGGGTTTGCTAGCGCCAGGTCAAGTTTGCTGACATTCAATTTGGCATCAGCTTGCTTGTCCGTGGCAGTACCCTCGCCTTCCAGACGAGCGACTTGTGCGCTATTTACGGGATCGGCCGCCAAGTCAGCGCCCAACATGAACTGAAAAGGCTTGCTCAGTGGCCAGGCCACCTGAGTCATTGCCAACTGGACCTTTGACAGCTTCACCTGCGCCGAAGGACGCGTACTGGCGTCGCGCCAAAGCACCGATCCATCGGTTAACGCCAATTTATCCAACTGAACAGACCAAGGCTTGGCGGATTCAGTTGCCTTAGACGCATTGGCAGGTGTCGGCGAAGCCGACGCTGCAGTACGGTTCACCAAGGCTTGCATCAGTGGCAGCGTGCCGTCTGCACTTCGAGACATCGCCACAACAGGTTGCACAAACTCAAGTTGTTCCAGGCGTGCTTGCTGTTCAAAAGGCAGCACCTCTTTGATTTTCAAGCGCAGGGCCGACAAATTGAGCAGTGGCTCTCCAGGAACCTTAGCGGTTGAAGGCAAATCGACGCCCAAGCCCTTCAGCTCAACGCCCCCGCTAACGCGCAAAACATGTGCTGCACCTTGCTCAAATGCAATCGCCAGGTCGGTATCCAGCACGCCAGAACTTAAGCGCACCGGCAGGTTTTTGGGTAGGTAAGGTAAATAGGGCTTGAGATCCAGTTGATCAATCTTCAACTGAACAGCACTCTGACGGCTGGCTGCAAAAGGTGTACTTTGGGCTTTGGAGTCGAAAGAACTGCCGTTTAAATTGAAGCTCAGGGTGGGCTGAACCTTGACCTCGCGGTAGACCGCCAAACTGCTCAAGAAAGGCATTGTCAAATTCAAATCACGCAAAGCATGGCTTCGGCCATAAGCCTTATCCACAAAATCGACCGATCCGTCCTTTAATGCCAGGTTGTAGAGCGCAAATTTTGCGGGCTCTGACGGTTTGTCGCTGACATCGCTGGATTTGGCCAGATGAGCCACAAGATCGTCAAAGTCATACCTGCCGTCGCCCAGATGCTCCACGTGAATTTTGGGCGCCTCTATATCTAGAGCGTCCAGTACCGGTGCTAGGCGCCAAAAAGATGCCCAGGCGGCACTGATATGGACGCTTGCCACCTCGGCCAGCGGGACACTGGCGGCACTTGGCCCCGCTACCACCAAATCGTTCAAACGCAAATCCAGCGACCATGGCGTAAAGCTCACATCGCCGATGTGAACCGCACGGCCCAGTTTGGCCTCAGCCAGTTTAGGTAACTGACTCTTGACGGCCCAGGGCACTAGCGCATAGCTACCCGCCATCAATGCGGCCAAACTAAGGGCCAAAATGCCTAGACCCCGGAAAATACGAGCTGCGGTTCCGGTGCGACCACCCTCAGTTGCCCCAGAGGAATTGATGTTTTTTGCCATGATGTGGCGATTTTCCACGGTCCTGATGAGAAGTCCGCACAGCTAACCCATCAATCGCGTCGTAATTGGCGTCAGTGCTATCAGTTTGATGAATTCAAGGCTTTGAACAACCATTATTGGTATAACAAACCTAATTCTTATTATTGACTCGACATATAAATCCCCTAGAATCCGCCCCAGTTGACCCAACAAGGGAAAACCCGAACCCCCGCTGCCGAACCCGGCTAGGTCTCGTGATCATCGGTCGGCCTGAACCTTTTTCAAACAGGCCACCTCTCACAGAGACCGTGTACCAACCCTGACGGTGTGCAAGCGTCGTGATCCTGATACGGTTCACATCAGCGCAAACGCATCGCGAGAAGAGGAAAGTGCTATGACAGCGTTGTCAAAGTTCGTTCACGGCGTTAAGGACATCACGTCCTATATCGCACGTGGCATGTTTAATTTCACGCACAACAGTTTCGCCCTCTTGGGCATCGTTGTGGTTTTTATGTTTTTAGGTCTGGCAGCTCACCCCGAATTGCGCCAGACAGGTGAAGCCAAATTAGTCGGCTGGTTGCATGAACGCCAGATCGAAGCCTTTGGCATGGACATCGAAGCCGATGCCACAGACCGTGCGACAGCAGCAGACCCCAAAGATCTGCCCAAGCAGCAAGCGGCCCTGGCTTTTTGGCTGAGCAAAAAATACCGCGTCGCGCCAGAGCCATTGAGTGCACTGGTGGCTGAGGCGTTTTTGCAGTCACGCCATGCTGGCGTTGAACCCACGTTGATTCTGGCTGTGATGGCCATTGAATCGGGCTTCAATCCTTTTGCGCAAAGCCCAGTAGGTGCGCAAGGACTGATGCAGGTGATGACGTCGGTCCACACCGACAAATACGAGGGCTTTGGCGGAAAGTTTGCAGCCTTTGATCCCGTCGCCAATCTGCGGGTCGGCGTCAAGGTGTTAAAGGACTGTATTGCCAAGGCAGGCTCGCTTGAAGGTGGCCTAAAGTTCTACGTAGGTGCTGCCAGCGGCGACGACGGTGGCTACGCGGGCAAGGTCATGGCGGAAAACGCCAGATTGCAAGACGTCGCCAAGGGCAAAAACGTGCCGTTGAATGCACCCGTCAGCATTCCCGTCAGTACGCCCGCCCCAGCAAAAACACTTGACAAGATCGACGCGTCGATCGAGCACGAAAAGGTGGCGCTGCTTTCCACTGCAGGATAAATGGGCAGCCCCTGCCCTCAGCTACACTACACACCGTACGCAACTGGCGATAGGCCCAATCTGGGCTGACGTGGGCTTTGCATCAGACTTGGTGCATCAACCACTGGGAAGCGTACCGCGCGGGGCGTGCCTCGCGTGTTCAGCCGTTCGCCTGGGCAGCCTTGGGTCAACCTTCATCGGCTGAGCCCCAAGGAATCCACACGAGGACTGCCAATATGTACAACCGATCCATTCTTGTAGAACAAACCGATCCTGAAATTTTTGCTGCCATCCAGGCCGAAAATCTCCGCCAAGAACAGCACATTGAGCTGATCGCCAGTGAAAACTACGCCTCCCCCGCCGTCATGGCCGCGCAAGGCTCGCAGCTGACCAACAAATACGCCGAAGGCTACCCTGGCAAGCGCTACTATGGTGGCTGCGAGCACGTAGATGTGGCTGAGCAATTGGCCATTGACCGCGTCAAGCAAATCTTTGGTGCCGATTGCGCCAACGTGCAACCGCATTGTGGCGCGTCCGCCAATGAAGCTGTATTCCTCGCATTCTTGAAACCCGGCGACACCATCATGGGTATGAGCTTGGCCGAAGGTGGCCACCTCACGCATGGCATGCCTCTCAACATGAGCGGCAAATGGTTCAATGTCATCTCCTATGGCCTTGACGCCAACGAAGCCATTGACTACGACGCCATGGAGCGTAAAGCGCACGAATCCAAGCCCAAACTGATCATTGCGGGCGCCTCTGCGTACTCTCTTGCTATCGATTTTGAACGCTTTGCCAAAGTGGCAAAGGATGTGGGTGCCATATTCATGGTGGACATGGCGCACTATGCGGGTCTGATCGCTGCTGGTGTGTACCCCAACCCAGTACCACATGCAGACATCGTCACCTCCACCACGCACAAAAGCCTGCGCGGTCCACGCGGCGGCATCATTTTGATGAAGGCGCAGCACGAGAAAGCCATCAACAGCGCCATATTCCCTGGCCTACAAGGCGGCCCGTTGATGCACGTGATTGCGGCTAAGGCCGTCGCATTCAAAGAAGCACTGACACCTGAGTTCAAGATTTACCAGCAGCAAGTGCTCAAGAATGCCCAAATCGTGGCCGAAACACTGACCCAGCGCGGCCTGCGTATCGTGAGTGGCCGCACCGAAAGCCACGTCATGCTGGTTGACCTGCGCTCCAAGGGCATCACCGGCAAAGAAGCCGAGGCCGTACTGGGCAGCGCCCACATGACCATCAATAAGAACGCCATCCCCAACGACCCCGAAAAACCCATGGTGACCAGCGGTGTGCGTATCGGCACCCCCGCCATGACCACGCGCGGCTTCAAGGATGAAGAAGCACGGTTGACGGCCAATCTGATTGCCGATGTGCTGGACAACCCACGCGAAGCCGCCAACCTGGACGCCGTTCGCGCCAAAGTGCATGCGCTGACCAGCCGCTTCCCGGTCTACCGTTAAGCCCAAAGCGCCACCCACGGATGAAATGCCCCTTCTGCAACCACATCGATACGCAAGTTGTTGAAACACGCGTAGCCGAAGAAGGGGATTTCATCCGCCGCCGCCGCAAATGCGGCAGCTGCGAAAAACGCTTCACCACCTACGAGCGGCCAGACGTCAGCTTCCCGGCTATCGTTAAAAAAGACGGCCGCCGGATCGAATACGAACGAGGCAAGCTCGTCGCCAGTCTGAACTTGGCCCTGCGCAAGCGCCCTGTCAGCACGGAACAGGTGGATGGTGCGATTGAACGCATTGAGGAAAAGCTCCTCACCCTAGGTCTGCGCGAGGTTGCCAGCAACCGCATTGGCGAGCTGGTGATGCGTGAACTCAAGAAGCTCGACAAAGTGGCCTATGTGCGCTTTGCCAGCGTTTACCGGAACTTTGAAGATATTGATGAGTTTCGGGCGCTGGTGGATGAGGTGCGGAAGTAGCTCGTGATCCGCTTTGAATCGGCCGCGAATTGACAAGCGGTTGAACTGTGCAGATTAACGGTTAACGCACGAGAGAATCAATTGGCTAGGATATGCCACATGCGTTCACTCCGCCCCCAATTAACCCACCTAAATGGTTTCACCCTGATTGAAACCATGGTGGTGGTTGCCATCATGGCCATTTTGGCTGCGCTGGCAACGCCTTCGTTTCAGGATGCCATCGATCGATACCGCGCTGGAGCGGTCTACGACGAACTAAGGGCCACATTCACATTTGCGCGTAGCGAGGCAATCCGCCGCCGAATCGGTGTCATCGTCGAGAGGTCGCCTGGTGGAGCTTGTGCAACGATTCAGGAATGGCAATGTGGTTGGATTGTTTACGCAGATATTGATGCCAATAATGCGCGGAATCTAGATGGATCTGAGCCCATCATTAGGCAATCAGACGCTTTGCCCGGGGGCACAGTCCTCAATATTATTAAAGGCAATCAAAACCGGATCAACTTTGATCGCTGGGGAAATATCACTCCGTTGGGTGCCTTCAGAATGACTGTGGTTCCAAGGGGTGAGGTCAACTCCGCAGGCGTTAAGACACTTTGTGCCAGTGCGGGAGGGCGCTTCCGTTCTGTTGAAGGAGATGTCACTAACGTGGCATGTGCAACCCAATGAAAAATACCGTGCGACCATCGAGTAAATCGAAACAACATGGGGTTTCGCTCATAGAGGCCTTGGTATCGCTGGTCATTCTTGCACTTGGCGTTTTGGGGCTGATTGGTTTTCAAATGCAAACCTTGCGCGACAGCCGCGACAGCGTAGGGCGATCTCGTGCGATTGTTGCAATTCAGGACATTGCAGAGCGCATGCGAGTCAATCCCTATGCATTGGCAAATTACAACGCGACTTTTGCACCAGTTGCTGCACCCGGTCAAGATTGTTTAACTGCGACTTGTAGCGTAGCGGAGCTTGCTACTTTCGACATTTGGCGCTGGAAAGCCAACGTGGCAATGGCTTTGCCAGGCGGACAAGCAGCCATTCAAAGGGCTCCGGCAGGTGCTGATCCTCGCCAGTTTGCCGTGATGGTTGGATGGCTTGAAAACACGGCTGACGCCAACGCAGTTGACGTGCCCGCCCAGTCAAGAAACATTACCAAGCAAACTACCGTCACCAGCGGAACAACCGCACTCGCATGCCCTGCAAATTTGACCTGTCATTTGGTCTATGTTGAACCGTTCAACTGAAACAAACGAAATGCTCAACAAAAACTTTGATACGCGACACGGCCATTTGAGTCGACAAGGTGGCAGTTCACTGGTTGAATTGCTGGTTGGCATTGCCGTCGGCTTGATGGTGGTCATGGCAGCAATTGGTACGCTGGTGATGGCCCGAAGCACGTCCAGAGGCGTTAACGATCAACTGGAATTGCAACAGCAGGCCAATATGGCGATCCGCATCATGAGCACTATGCTCCGGCAGACCAATACGCGAGAAATAGAAGCTCAGCCACTCAATGCAGGCGTATTATTTTCGGCCATGCCGGTCTATGGCGCTTCTCTGTTGTGGGTTCAGGGATTGGCAAGAGATGCGCAAGATAACGACGATTTTGGAATCGCGTTCAGTGATGCTGGCGCGCCCCTGACACCGGATTGTTTGGGTGATTTTAATTCTGCGCCTACGCCAGCGGGTGCTCCTGTCAGCAATCGTTTTTTTGTAAACAACAACGGTAACACCACTCGGCTGATGTGCCGTGGTACGAACGTCAATGCCGTGGCGCAACCGTTGATCAGCGATGTGCGTCGCCTTCGCGTCCTTTACGGTGTTCAAACTGGCGTGGGCGTGGCGGCAGTCACTCGCTATTTCACCCAAGCAACCGTCCCCAATTGGGCCACCGCCAATGTGGTGTCGCTGGAAATTTGCCTTGAAATGGCGTCGGCACCACGTGGCGTGAACACACCTGGCAACTACACGGACTGCGATGGCGTAGCACAAACCAACGCCGACGGCCGTGTTCATGCTGTGGCCAGGCAAGTTGTCCGCCTTAGAGCTGTACCAATATGATGAAACCCAGGCACACCGCCATATTGGCCTTACGCCATGAGCGAGGCATCTCTCTGATCATGGTCTTGCTTGTCATGGTGCTTGTCACACTGACGGCTCTGAGCGCTTCGCGGTCTTCGTATTTCAACGAGTCTGTGACTGGCAATGAGGCAGATTACAACCGCGCGTTGGCCGCAGCCGAGTCACTAATTCGCGATGCTCAACTTGACATCCAAGGCATGTCGCAAGATGGTGTCGCATGCAATTTGGGGGCAAATTTTGAAGGCTGCAGGCCATCCGCCACGGGCGTACCGACGGCCGCCGAGCCCTTCTTCCCATCGGATATCAATCAAGGTCGGGCGCACAGCGCCATCTTGCAAACGGCATTGAATAACAATTGCGTGAATGGTATCTGCGCGCCAACGATATGGCCGGCGAATGCCTTGCCGAATAACTTCTGGCTCAATCCGGTCACCTTGCAATCCTTTGCCAATGGGCCGAATAACACTGCCGCGCGCTATGGCCAATTCACCGGTGCGTTGCCTGGAGCAACAGGTAACCCTATCCTGATCGCCAACAATCCTGCGAGAGCATGGTACTGGGCCGAGTTCATTGATTTTGCAGTAACAAGTTGCGCAGCACTCCCTGATCAATGCGTCAACCGCCCGATTTCAAAGCTGCCATTTGTCTACCGGATCACAGCTGTCGCACAGGGTCAACGTCCCAATACCGTCGCGGTCATACAGACCTACTACGTCCCCTACAAATGACTCAGCCCCCATCTTTTTGGAGCTTAACGATGAATCGCCCCCAATCATCCCGTTTATCCGAAGAATCGCGAAAATTCGAATCTCTCTGGTCAACATTGAAGCTGACCGAAATCGCTTACGCAATGAAACTCCTGACGAGTGGTATCGCGGTCCTAGCCTGGAGCAGCACTGCTTTTGCTAGCGCGCTCCCATTGGCTCAACAGCCTGCCGGCACAGGCGGTCGTGAACCAGCGCCCAACGTCATCATGTCAGTTGACGACTCGGGCAGTATGGGTGGTGCGGTGGGTGGCGGAAATAACGCTTCAAAAATGTCTGTGCTAAAGACCGCGCTTATCGCTCAATTTGGCAATCCAACTGCTAATCCCCCAACAAAAGGGAAATTGGAAGATGGCCGAATCCGGCTAGCATGGCAATCGATGTGCCGAAACCCGACTCAAATTACGCCGGGCCAGAACAACTCGATGAAATCGTTCGAAGGTCAGCATCGGGTCAATTTTTATAACTATGTGGCTGATTTAACGCCGAACTGCGGCACACCCAGTCACAGGTTAATGAAGCAAGCACTGGACTATATGCGCTCGCCTCAGAACACCAACAGTCCTTGGGCAGATGCGCCTGGCACACCGCAGAGTACGCCGTATATGGCTTGTCGCCGTACGTACAACATTTTCTTGACAGACGGTGGCTGGAACTCAGACAACAATCAAAGCGTAGGCAATGCTGATGGCGTCACGCGAACGTTAGGTGACGGCACGACAGTCTATGACGTGTCATCGGATCAGACACGCATTTATCGCGATGCTTGGGGTGGGCCGGCCATGAACCAGCTCAGTACTTTGGCTGACTTCACCTTTGCGGCGTGGGCGACAGACCTTCAAGATGGGAGCAACGGCACCGCAAACATGCCAAACAATATATTGCCATTGATCCGAAAAAGCGGCACTGAGACGGTGGGCGCCACTAACTTGCAAGAATACTGGAACCCTAAGAATAATCCTGCGACGTGGCAACACATCGTCACACACACCATCGGTTTTGGCAATGGCGCATACAAGTGGACAAACAATGCAGGCAATGCATTGATTCGTCCATTTTGGGACAATGCAACAGACAGCAATTACGGCGGCGACTATTCCAGCATAGTGAATGGCACCACCACTTGGCCGAACCCAATTGCCATGAACGAAAACGGCCGCCCTTTCGAGCTGTGGCACATGGCATTGAATGGGCGTGGCAAGTTCTATCCCGCTAGAACCGCCGATGCACTGAGTACAGCATTTGCCGATATTTTGGACAATGTCATCAACGACACGTCAAAACCGCTGGTTTCCATAGCGGCAAGCGCAAGTAGCATTCGGCCAAGCACATTAATGTATTCCGCTGGCTACGACGGTACAGATTGGAGTGGTTACCTTAAGGCGTACAAAGTCAGCGCTTCCGGCCCCGCCGTTACGCCAGAATGGAACTCTGCCGACCTGCTCGACGCAGCTAATCCAGCAACGCGAGTAGTACTCTCCCACGATGGGACAAGTGGCATCCCTTTCAGATGGAACTCGCTCCCCAGCGCTGCACCTGCAGCATTGCGAACGTTACTGAACAGCACGGACTCGCGCGGCAGCGACCGCGTTAGCTATGTTCGCGGTGTGCGGACAGAGGAAGGGACAGACACCACAGACTTTAGAAAACGAAAGACGATCCTCGGTGATATTGTTGGTTCAAATATGTGGTATTTGGGCGCTCCATCATCCGCGCTTCGCTTGCCGGGTTATGGTACTTTTGCCGCTTCCGGTGTTGTCGCTGGCCGTTCTCCCATGATTTACGTTGGTGCCAATGACGGGATGCTTCATGGCTTTTCAGCAGCGCAAAGCGCCGCAGATTCAGGTAAGGAGCGTTTAGCCTACGTTCCCCTTGGGGCCTATGCGAATCTGACCAAATTGACCAAGCAAAGTTACACCCACACCAATATGGTCGACGGCAGTCCATTTTCTGGAGACGTGTTGGTTTCGACATCGCCAACAACTTGGAAGACTTACTTGGCAGGGTTCATGGGATCGGGTGGCAAGGGGTACTTCATTTTGGATGTGACCAACCCCAGCACAAGCGTGTTCTCTGAATCAAACGCTGGGAATCTGGTGATTTTGGACTCGACATTGACGACGAATCCAGATATTGGATATATGTTCACGCAGCCAAGTAAAGATCCATCGAATCCGACCCATGCCGTTCAGTTCACGATGATGAACAATAACCGCCCTGCGCTTATTCTTGGTAACGGCGTAAACAGCACCAACGAGCGACCAGTATTGCTGGTGCAATACCTTGACGGTCAAAAAGAGGTTTTTCCGCTGATCGCCTCAGCAGCAACCGGTCAAACCAATGGGTTGATGAATCCACAGGTCATCGATTTGAATAGCGACGGAAAAGCCGACATTGTTTATGCAGGCGATTTGCAGGGCAATCTTTGGAAATTCGACATTACAGCCACGACAGAATCTGGGTGGACCGTTTCCTTCGGTGGCAATCCCCTTTTCATGGCAAGAGACTCCGGCAACAGTCCTCAGCCCATCGTGGCTGCACCAATCTGGGTTCCACACCCCAATGGCGGCATCATGCTGGGGTTCACCACAGGTAGAAACTTCACAACAGGCGATCGAACCGACGTTTCTGAGCAATCGATTTATGCCATTTGGGACAACAGCAAGATAACGATTGCCAGTTCTGGCGCTGTCGCCGTGATAGATGACGCGAGCAAGCGAATCACTAACGGCAGAATCAGCCTTGTTCAGCAGACGGCGAACTCGACAGTGGTTTCATCGTTTGGCGGGCGTACCTTTTATTCGTCATCGAGCAACCCCGTCAACTACGCCTCAACGGGGGCAAATCCAAACAAACGGGGTTGGTACATGAACTTTCTTGATTCTGGCGAGCGAGGAACCAATAATCCAGAAATGTCGAACGCTGGCGGAAACTATGCTGACTTTTTTAGTTCCATTCCCGCTCAGGGCACAGACTCCAACACCGAAACCTGCAGTTTGACTTCAAAAGCTGAAGTTCCTTTTGTTACAACACTCAGTCTGATCAACGGAGCACCAACGGCCAAGCCATACTATGACAACAATGGCGGAGGATTCACTGGCTCAGAAACCGTCACTTCTAGAGTCAAAGGACAAGGAAAGGCTGTCACATTTAAAAACAGTGATTCAAGTGGCTCAAATACCTCATACACAGGAACAAATCCGACAGGATTAGTAAAGAAACCTCCTTTGGACAACGGAATCACGACAGGTTGGCGTGAGCGGTAAACTGGCAGCAGATGAGGCAAATACATAGAGGTTACTAATGAAAAATTCCAAAGGTTTTACCCTCATTGAAGTCTTGCTTGTTGTCGCCATGATTGGGATCCTGACGGCCATCGCAATACCAAACTACAGTGAGTATGTTCAACGCGGTCGTCGGGCAGAGGCTAAAGCAGGTTTGCAACAAGCTGTTCAATGGATGGAACGGGCCCAGACTGCAACTGGGGCCTATCCGTTAACAGCAGCTTTTCCGGCTTCATTGAGTACTGTACCTTCGGGCACTTACACGATCACATTGGCATCAGCAAATGGAACGACCTATACATTGACTGCAACGCCTGTTGCCAATCAAGCATCTGATAAATGTGGTGCATTCACCTTAACGGGGGTTGGCGTAAAGGCTGTCGTTGGTGCAACAGCACCCATGGATCGGGACCAGTGTTGGAATCGCTGACCGCTGCCTCGCGGGCAGTAGCACTTGCCGAGAAAGCCCTCCGCCTCACCTCCCCCAACCCCCGCGTAGGCTGTGTACTTCTCTCTCCCGACGACCATGTCATCGGCCAAGGCCACACCCAAAAAGCCGGAGGCCCACACGCCGAAGTGATGGCTTTGCGCGACGCTGCGGAACGTGGTCACGCCACCCGAGGTGCCACTGCTTATGTCACGCTAGAACCCTGCTCCCACCAAGGCCGAACAGGCCCGTGCTGCGATGCGCTCATCAACGCGGGCATTGCCCGGGTCGTTGCGTCCATCGCTGACCCCAATCCACTCGTCGCAGGTCAAGGCTTTGCGCGTTTGCGTGCCGCTGGCATTGACGTTGAGGTGGGCCCTGAAGCAGCCGAATCACGCGAACTGAACATTGGCTTTTTCAGCCGCATGATCCGCAAGACGCCTTGGGTGCGGATGAAGATTGCAGCGTCGCTAGACGGCAAAACTGCCCTCCCCGATGGGCAGAGCCAATGGATCACAGGGGTTGAGGCGCGCACCGATGGTCACGCTTGGCGCGCACGCGCATGTGCGGTGCTCACTGGCATTGGCACAGTTTTGCAAGACAAACCACGGCTGGACGTTCGCTTGGTGGATACCCCTCGCCAGCCGCACTTGGTGATTGTGGACAGCTTGCTGGAGACACCGCCAGACGCTCCGCTATTCATAGCAGGTAGACAAGTCTGGATCTACGGAGCGGTCGAAAATATTGCCAAACAAGCGGCATTGGAAGCGCGTGGCGCGATAGTGCGCCTGCTTCCTGGCTCGGTAGTGCCTGGCAAAGCGCATCCCAAAGTCGATTTGGCCGCCATGATGCGGGATTTGGCTGCGCGTGAAATCAACGAGCTTCATGTTGAGGCGGGCGAAAAGCTCAATGGCTCGTTGATCCGTGAAGGCTTGGTGGATGAATTTCTGCTCTATTACGCCCCCAAGTTGATGGGGCAAGGCTTAGGCATGGCAGGTTTTGGCCCACTTCAGTGCTTGACAGATGCCATTTCGCTTGAATTTCAATCCATTGATCGCTGTGGAGCCGACCTGCGTGTTGTCGCCCGCGTGGCTGGTCGCTACAAGTTTTAGGGCGATAAACAGGCCACTTTGCTGGGGAAGGCCCAATCCCTGCGAAAATAGCAGGATGTTTACTGGAATTATCACGGGCGTGGGGCGCATCGCCGCTGTTCACGACCTCGGCAGCTCATCAAACCACGGCAAACGCCTGAGCATTCAGGCACCCGCTGGGTATTTGGACGATGTGGGCTTGGGCGACAGCATTGCGCTCAATGGTGCTTGCATGACAGTCACATCGTTTGACGCTTCCGAGAATAGCTTCACCATCGAAATCTCTGCTGAGTCTTTGGACAAAACTGCTGGCTTAACAGCTCTTGGCGCCATTAATCTGGAAAAAGCTTTGCGCGCACATGATCGTTTGGGCGGGCACATCGTGTCTGGCCATGTGGATGGCGTTGGCCAGGTAACGCACTTTGCGCCTGTGGGCGAAAGCTGGGAACTGCGCATCAAGTCGCCCCTGGCACTCGCAAAATATCTGGCCATCAAAGGCTCGATCACCGTCAATGGGGTTAGCCTGACGGTCAACACCGTACGCGACGTAGCCGATGGCTGCGAATTCAGTATCAATTTGATACCTCATACCGTTCAAAACACCGCCCTTGGCCAACTGGCGCAGGGCAGCCCCGTCAACCTGGAGATTGACCTGATCGCGCGCTACTGCGAGCGCATGCTGTCGGTCGATCCTGCCCTCTCCCAGAAAGTACCTGCATGACATCAGCAATGGCATCCGTGCCAACCCAAAGCTTGACACCCGTGGCGATATCCCCGGTTGAAGACATTGTGGCTGCCATGCGTGCAGGCCAAATGGTGATTTTGGTGGATGAAGAAGACCGCGAAAATGAGGGCGATTTGGTGCTAGCGGCAGACCACGTCTCAGCGGATGCTATCAATTTTATGGCACGCTTTGGCCGCGGTCTGATCTGTTTGACGCTCAGCCGCGAGCGCTGCGAGCGACTCAAGCTTCCACCCATGACCGCCCGCAATGGCGACAAAAAGGGCACCGCCTTTACCGCGTCCATTGAAGCGGCAGAAGGCGTCACCACAGGCATTTCTGCCGCCGACCGAGCCCGTACCGTGCAGGCCGCTGTGGCCGCCAATGCTGTGCCAGATGACCTGGTGCAACCCGGCCACATCTTCCCCTTGCAAGCGGTAGACGGCGGCGTGCTGATGCGCGCCGGGCACACCGAAGCAGGTTGCGACCTGGCTGCCATGGCCGGGTGCTCGCCCGCCTCGGTGATCTGCGAGATCATGAAAGACGACGGCACCATGGCCCGCCTGCCGGATTTGCAGCTTTTTGCTGCTGAGCATGGCCTCAAGATCGGCACCATTGCTGACCTGATCGAATACCGCAGCCGCAATGACTCGCTCATTGAGAAAGTCGGCGAGCGCACTTTGCGTACCGCCCATGGCGAGTTCAAAGCCATAGCCTTCCAAGATAAACCAAGCCTTGGCGTGCATTTGGCCTTGGTGCATGGCACGTGGTCGGCTTCGGATGCCATACCTGTTCGGGTACACGAACCGCTGTCGGTTTTTGACATGCTGGAAGTTCAGCGCACCATGCATTCATGGAGCCTCCCCGAGGCTTTGGCCTACATCGCTGGCCAAAGCCAGGGCGTGGCGGTGCTGTTGAATTGCGGTGAATCGGCTGAGCAATTGCTGGCACAGTTTGAAGGCACGGCCCGCGCGGCGCAAGCACCGGAGCGGGGGCGCATGGACCTGCGCACCTACGGCATTGGCGCACAAATACTGCGTGAATGCGGTGTGCACAAAATGCATTTGATGGGCAACCCACGCCGCATGCCTAGCATGACAGGCTACGGGCTGGAGATCGTCGGCTACATCCCAAAAACATCGCCTTGATACGGCACCGCTAAAAGACCTGCGCGATCATTCGGGCAGTTGACGTAAATATTTTTCTGAAAGACTCACTATGTTTGGTGCTGACAAAGGCCACTTGACCTCCAAAGACGCGCTGCTTGACGGCAAAAAACTGCACATCGGCATTGTTCAGGCGCGCTTTAACGACAGCATCACGGGTGCGTTGGCCGACGCCTGCAAGGCAGAGCTGATCGCTTTGGGCGTGGTGGACAAACACATCCACTTGGTGCAGGTGCCGGGTGCGCTGGAAGTGCCAGTGGCGCTGCAAGCCATGGCGGAATCTGACAAGTTCGATGCTTTGATCGCGTTGGGCTGCATCATCCGTGGCGAGACCTATCACTTTGAACTGGTCTCCAACGAATCTGCGGCAGGCGTCACCCGCGTGGGCTTGGACTACCAGTTGCCCATTGCGAACGCAATTTTGACTGTGGACACCGTCGGTCAGGCGCTTGCCCGGCAAACCGAAAAAGGTGCTGACGCCGCCCGTGTGGCCGTCGAAATGGCCAACCTCTTGGATACCCTGTCATGAGCAGCGCCGACAACACCTCGCCTGACGCGCAGACCCCATTGGCAACAACGCCGGAACCCAAAGCCCAAAAGAGAACTGGCTTGACCAGTACAGGCGCGCGCAAGGCCTCGGCCAAATCAGGCCGTACCCGCGCACGTGAATTTGCTCTGCAGGCGCTGTACCAACATCTGGTGGGCAAGAACGAGGCCGCTGCCATTGACGCTTTTACGCGTGACCTGTCGGGCTTTCACAAGGCCGATTCAGCGCATTACGACGCCCTGCTGCATGGCTGCATCGACAATGCGGCTGCGCTTGATGAGCTCATCCTGCCGCTGCTAGACCGCAAGATGGCTGAAATCTCGCCTGTGGAACACGGCGTGATGTGGCTGGGTGCCTATGAGCTTCAAAACTGCCTGGATATCCCCTGGCGCGTGGTGCTGAACGAATATGTGGAGTTGGCCAAAGAGTTTGGTGGCACCGATGGTCACAAATACGTTAATGGCGTGTTGAACGGTTTGGCGCCCAAGCTGCGCCCCGACGAGGTGGCATCAGATCGTGCTTCTAAGCACCCCAAGGTCAAAGCACGTGTTTCACCATCCGCAGCGGCCGACGACGTTGCAGGCGAAGATTGACAAAGGCCTGCGTTCCCATGTCAGGTGGCATCTCACGTATCGCCCAGCGTGCCCAACGCATTGAGCCCTTCTATGTGATGGAAGTGGCCAAGAAAGCCCGCCAATTGGCGGCGACTTTCAAAAACAGCGCTGAACCCATGCTCTACCTGAACATTGGTGAGCCCGACTTCACGGCACCACCACTCGTGCAAGAAGCCGCCGCACGGGCCATCGCCGCTGGCCACACCCAGTACACCCAAGCTTTAGGCCTAGACGCTTTGCGCGAACGCATCAGTGACTGGTACGCCAGCCGCTTTGGTGTGAACATTGCCGCGCGGCGTATTGTGGTCACGGCGGGCGCATCTGCCGCGCTGCAACTCGCCTGCTTGGCGTTGATCGAGGCTGGCGACGACATCTTGATGCCGGACCCCAGCTACCCGTGTAACCGCCACTTTGTGAGCGCCGCCGAAGGGACCGCCGTGTTGCTGCCCACCACGGCAGCGGACCGCTACCAGCTCAGTGCCGCAGCCGTGGAAGCCGCCTGGACACCGCGCACGCGGGGCGTCTTGCTGGCGTCGCCGTCTAACCCCACGGGCACCAGCATTCACCCCCAAGAGCTCAGGCGCATTCATGAGCAGGTCAGCAAACGGGGTGGAATTACCCTGGTCGACGAAATCTACTTAGGCCTGAGCCATGACGATGAATTTGGCCAAACGGCGCTGGCAATTGATGACAACATCATCAGCGTCAACAGCTTTTCCAAATACTTCAACATGACCGGCTGGCGCTTAGGCTGGCTGGTGGTGCCTGAGACCTTGGTCGACGTGGTTGAGCGCATTGCGCAAAACCTCTTTATTTGTCCCAGCACCATTGCGCAGCATGCTGCCTTGGCTTGTTTTGAACCTGACAGCATTGCCGAATACGAACGTCGCCGCGCGGAATTCAAGGCACGTCGTGACTACTTTATTCCTGCGCTCAAAGACCTGGGTTTCTCCATCCCCGTCATGCCCGATGGTGCCTTTTACGCCTGGGCAGATTGCACCGAACTGGCAAAGCGTTGGGGTGTGAATGGCAGTTGGGATTTTGCTTTTGAACTGATGCAGCGTGCCCACATTGCCGCCACGCCGGGGCGAGATTTTGGCCGCGCAGAGGTCGAAAACTTCATCCGCTTTTCCACCGCCAACAGCATGGTGCAGTTGCAAGAAGCCATTGCCCGCATGCGCAAGGCCATTGGCGTGCAGGAAAGTGGACTTGAGCTTGCCCATGTTTGAATGGCCTGTTCGGGTGTACTGGGAAGACACGGACGCCGGTGGCATCGTGTTCTATGCCAACTACCTGAAGTTTTTTGAGCGGTCTCGCACAGAATGGCTGCGGCAGCTCGGTCTGAATCAGCAACACTTGCGCAATGAAACCGGCGGTATGTTTGTCGTGAGCCACACTGCTGTGGACTATTTGCAACCCGCCCGGCTGGATGATGAACTTGTCATCAGCACACAGCTCCAACAACTTGGCCGGGCCAGCCTGCATTTACACCAGACCGCCAAGCGTGGTGACGCCCTGCTTTGCAAAGGCGTTGTGGTGGTGGGCTGGGTAAATAGCCAAAGCATGCGCCCCGCGCGTATGCCCAATCCTGTACTTGATGCGTTAAAGGGCTAAGGCCTTCGAATTTAAGAGAATCCCATGAATCAAGACATGTCAATTTTGAGCCTGGTGTTGCACGCCAGCTGGGTCGTCCAAGCCGTCATGCTGCTGCTGCTGGGCGTATCGGTTGCTAGCTGGACAGCCATCATCCGCAAGTTGTTTTCGCTGGCCCGGGTCAAAAAGCTCAACGAGACCTTTGAGCGCGACTTTTGGTCTGGCACCAATTTGAATGAACTGTTCAACACCGCCACGCAAAACGCCAAAGAATCCGGCCCCATGGAGCGCATCTTTGCCAGCGGCATGCGGGAGTTTCAAAAACTGCGCGAGCGCCGCATCACTGATGTGGGCAGCCTGATGGACGGCGCCCGCCGTGCCATGCGCGCCAGCTTTCAGCGTGAGATGGACGAAGTGGAGTCCCAGCTGTCTTTTCTGGCCTCAGTCGGTTCTGTGTCGCCTTATGTGGGCCTCTTTGGCACGGTGTGGGGCATCATGCACGCGTTCACCGGCTTGGCAGGTTTACAACAGGTCACGTTGTCTACCGTCGCACCCGGCATTGCCGAAGCGCTGGTTGCCACCGCCATTGGCCTGTTCTCGGCCATCCCGGCGGTTGTAGCCTACAACCGCTTTGCGCGCCAGATTGACCGGGTCTCCATTCATCTGGAAACCTTCATCGAAGAGTTCTCCAATATCTTGCAGCGCAATGTGGGGGCACAGCCTGCCCCGGCAGCCCGCTAAGGCGCAACCATGGCATCCGTTGCATCCCGAGGCCGCGGTCGGCGCACCATTAACGAAATCAACATGGTGCCCTTCATTGATGTGATGTTGGTGCTGCTGATCATCTTCATGGTGACGGCACCGCTCATCACCCCCAGCATGATCGATTTGCCCAGCATTGGCAAAGCTGGCCGGCAGCCCGACGAGGTGCTGCAAATCGTGATCAGCAAAAACGCCACGCTCGAGCTGAAGGGTAAAACCCAGACGATCCCCGTCACGCTTGACGGCGTGGCCTTGGCGGTTCGCGGCATGCAGGGCCAAAACACAAACTCCGCCGTGGTCATCAGTGCAGACCGCAGCGTCAAGTACGAGCAGGTCGTCAAGGTGATGGATAAGCTTCAGCGCGCGGGCATTCAGCGCGTGGGGCTGTCTGTGCAGCTTGCCAACTAATTCACTCGACTGATTGCCCCACCCGATGCAGCAAAAGCCATGACGGTTCTTGTCCAAGAGGCACGCTTTGACTTGGCGCCCCCCCAAGCCCCTGGGCGCTTGGCTGCGCCAGCGCTGGCAGTGGCCGCGCATCTATTGCTCATCCTCGCATTGACCTTCAGTGTGCAGTGGCGCCACCAAACCGAAACGCCAGCCATCGAAGCTGAGCTGTGGTCCAAGCTGCCGGAAGCGGCTGCCCCCAGATTAGAAGAGCCCCCAACCCCCATCCCTGAAGCCAAACCCATTGAGCCGCCACGCCCGGTCAAGCCTGCCCCTACACCGCCGCCACCTCCGCCCCCCCCACCCGCGCCGCCGAAGGTAAGACCAGCACCGCCGCCCCCCATGCCGTCGGCTGCTGACATTGCGCTGGAGCGTGAGAAACAAAAGAAAATAGAGGCTGACCGCAAGCTGCAAGAGCGCCTTCAGCTACAAAAACAAGAGCAAAAACTCGCCAAAGAAAAGGCTGAAAAAGCCGAGAAAGCGAAGGCGGACAAGAAAGAAGCCGAACGCGAATTGGCTGAGAAAGAAAAACAGGCCAAAGCACAGCGCGACAAGCTGGCCAAGTTAGAACAAGAAAAGCTCGACCGCCAGCAAAAGAAAGAAACTGAGCGCAAACAGTTAGAGCGTAAAGAGGCCGAAAAGAAGGACGCCGAACGCAAGGCCGAAGAAAAGCGGCTTGCAGATGCGCGCGAGCACGACAAGCAAGTGAAGGCCCAAAAGGCCCAAGAAGAAAAAGCAAAACAGGCCGCTGAAGTCAAAGCCAAATCAGCCGCTGAAGCCAAGGCCATGGAAGCGCAGCGCCAACAAAACCTCAAGCGCATGGCAGGCCTGGCAGGGGCCAGTGGTGACGCCAATGCCACCGGCACGGCATTGAAATCGTCAGGCCCGTCGGCCAACTACACCGGCCGCATCATCGCCAAGGTCAAGCCCAACATCACCTTCGCAGGAGAAGTCAGCGGCAACCCCAGCGCTGAAGTGGAGGTCCGCACCTCGCCCGACGGCACGATCGTTGGCCGAAAACTCGTCAAATCCAGCGGCAACAAGGCCTGGGACGATGCCGTTTTAAATGCGCTGGACAAAACCGAAATCCTCCCGCGTGACGAAGGACGCCCACCACCCTCGCCCATGGTGATTGCGTTCAAGCCGCGCGATTGAGCCGTGCCAGAGAAAAACTAGGTCTGGGCCTTGGCGCAGGTAAAGCACGGTGTTTTGAACACCGGCTACGCAAAGTGAGCGATTTGAGCTGAAATGACTGTGAATGAACTATTCGGATGAACCGTCCGCAAGTTTTTGCCCTTGCCACAGCACGTTCTGTTCAAAAGGCGTATCGTTCAAAGTCTGAACCAGCCTCACAGGCTCTGACATGAATATTTCTGAAATTGCCAAATCAAGTGCCGCTGCGGCTTATCTGAGCGGCAAGCAGCAGCCTGCGGCGCAGGCAACAGAGGCGACAAGTTCGGCGCCTACGCCCTTGGCCAAAGCCGAGTCGCGGGTCAAGACCCAGCTTGATGCCACATCCGCGCAATTGACCACTTTTGGCAAGCTGAAGTCTGCAGTGTCTGATGTACAACTCGCGGCACAAAGCCTGGGCAGTCTTGCCAAAGATGCCACGGCAGCCACGGCAAAGTCGGCTGCAAGCAAATTGGTGTCGGCCTTCAATGGCGCGGTCAATCTGTCAAAAACATCCGCGCCCTCTGGTGACGCCTCATCAACGAATAACAACGCCACCACCCGTGTGGGTGCAGAGCTGAGCCGTAGTCTGAGATTTGACCCTGTTACGCAATCCTCACTGACCAAGCTGGGGATTTCATCCAACTCAGACGGCACGCTGAGCATTGACAGCACCAAATTTGACATCGCCCAAAAGGCGGACCCCGCAGGTGCTCAAGCCGCCTTGGCCAAAATGGGGCAAGCGGTGAACAAGGCAGCCACCAAAGAACTGGCGGCAGGTGGTGCAGTAACTGGATCGATAGACGTTCTATCGAAACGCTCACTCAACCTGTCGGCACAACAAAGCGGTCTGCAGGCGCTGGAAAAACAAATCAAGGCAGCCACACCTTCGGCGACAAGCGCGGCCTTGTCTGCCTATACCGCCAGCTACTGAGCTAACCCGGCGGCCCTGCACTGGAATTGCACGGGCACGGCGTCAGTTCCAACTTCAGTTGCAGCCATGCGGCAGCAAAGCTCAGTCGTACTGAATCGCCGCCTTGCCGCCATCGGCTTGCGCCGTCCAACTGGCCAGTGCAGCGTCTGTGGGAAAGAACTTGGCCTGCTCACCTAAGTGCAGTTCAGCAATGGCTGGCTTTTGCAGTATCAGCCGGACAGGCAAGCCGCGCACCAATTCGCCCTGCTCTGTCATTTCTTTTTGCGCGGGGTAGTTACGCACCAACTGGGCGATGTCCGGCGCCTTGCCATTGACCAGCACGCGCAGGTATTTGCCAAAGCGGCAACGTGCCGTGGGCAAATCCCAGACTTGGCTGACTTTTAGGCGCAATCCGCCAGAGAAACGGTCGTTTTGCACCGTGCCTTGAATGATGACGAGTTCGTCGTCTTTCAACAGGTTCTTGTTGGCGTTCAAAGTTGCCTCATCGGCGCTGCCTTCGATCACGGCAGATTTGTCGTCCAGCTTGAACAGCGCCAGCTTGCCACGTTGGCTGTTGATGACGCGCAAGTCGCTCACAATGCCTGCCAGCAGCTGTGGCTCGCGCCCGTCGCCAAGTTCTTCTATTCTGCGGCGTACAAACTTGCTGACTTCGGTCGAGACTTCGTCAAACAAGTGGCCTGAAAGGTAAAAGCCCACGGCTGGCTTTTCAGCCACCAGGCGTTCTTTCACGCCCCAAGGCGTGGCGTTAACCAAATCTGGCTCTTGCGTGCTGGAACCGTGGTCATCCTCACCGCCCATGTCAAACAAACCTGTTTGGTTGGCATTGGCAACCTGGGCTGCGGCGTATTCAAATGCGCGGTCTATGCTGGCCACCAGGGCGGCGCGGTTCAGGTGAATGTTGTCAAAAGCGCCTGCTTTGATGAGGGCATCAACAGTGCGCTTGTTCAGTTTGCTGCGATCCACCCGAGCAGCAAAATCAAACAAACTCTTGAACGGACCGCCCTCGGTTCGAGCCGCCACAATGGCTTCAATCGCTTGTTGCCCCGTGCCTTTGATGGCCCCCAGGCCGTAGCGGATGATTTTGTCAGTGACGGGCTCAAAGCGGTAATTGCCCCGGTTGATATCGGGGTGCTCGAAGCTCATGCCAAAGTTCTTGCACGCATCCTCGTACAAGATCTTGAGCTTGTCCGTGTCGTCCATTTCCACGGTCATGTTGGCGCAGTAGAACTCGGCCGTGTAGTGGACTTTCAGCCAACCCGTGTGGTAGGCCAACAGTGAGTAAGCAGCAGCGTGCGACTTGTTAAAGCCATAGCCCGCAAACTTCTCCATCAAGTCGAATATTTCATCCGCCTTGTCTTGCTGGATGCCGTGGGTGGACAAAGCACCTGCGCGAAACTTCTCGCGGTGCTCGGCCATTTCCTCGGCCTTCTTTTTACCCATGGCGCGGCGCAGCAAGTCAGCGCCACCTAGCGAATAGCCGCCCAAAATCTGAGCGGTTTGCATCACCTGCTCTTGGTAAACCATGATGCCGTAGGTCTCAGACAGCATTTCGGCCACCGCCGGGTGCGGGTACTCCACCACTTCGCGGCCATGTTTACGCGCAACAAAGCTGGGGATCAGGTCCATGGGGCCTGGGCGGTAAAGCGCATTCAGCGCAATCAGGTCTTCAAGCCGCGTCGGTTTAGCGTCGCGCAGCATGCCCTGCATACCTCGGCTTTCAAACTGGAACACCGCTTCGGTTTTGCCGTCGGCAAACAGTTTGTAGGTTTTGGTGTCTTCCAGCGGGATATTTTCAAACGCAAAGTCGGCCTGACCTGCGTGACGCTGGACGATGAAGTCTTTGGCAATCTCCAAAATGGTGAGTGTGGCTAGGCCCAAAAAGTCGAACTTGACCAGGCCGGCGGCCTCCACATCGTCTTTGTCAAACTGGCTGACCGCTGAATCGCTGCCCGGCTGCTGGTACAGCGGGCAAAAATCCGTGAGCTTGCCCGGTGCAATCAACACACCACCGGCGTGCATGCCGATGTTGCGGGTCATGCCCTCTAACTTTTGAGCCAGCTCAATCAAGGTCTTGACGTCTTCTTCTTTCTCAATGCGCTCGGCCAGCACCGGCTCCATCTCGATGGCGTAGTTGTTCTTATCGCCTTCCTTCTTCGGGTCTGGCGGATACTGGAGCGTGACCGACATGCCGGGCTTGTTAGGAATGAGCTTGCTGATGCCGTCGCAAAAGGTGTAGCTCATGTCCAGCACGCGGCCCACGTCGCGAATGGCGGCGCGCGCCGCCATGGTGCCGAAGGTGGCGATCTGGCTGACCGCGTCTTTGCCGTATTTGAGCTTCACATAATCGATCACGCGGTCGCGGTTGCCCTGACAAAAGTCGATGTCAAAGTCGGGCATGCTGACGCGTTCAGGGTTCAAGAAGCGCTCGAACAGCAGCTTGTACCGGAGTGGGTCTAAGTCGGTAATTTGCAGCGCATAAGCCACGAGCGAGCCCGCGCCGGACCCCCGGCCCGGCCCCACCGGGCAACCGTTGTGTTTGGCCCAGTGGATGAAGTCACTCACAATCAAGAAGTAACCCGGAAAATCCATCTTCAAGATCACGTTGATCTCGAATTCCAGTCGCTCCACGTAAGCGGGGCGCTGCTTTTCGCGCTCAGCCTCGTTCGGGTACAGATGCCGCAGGCGCATCTCCAGGCCTTCAAATGACGCGTGCCTAAAGTAGCCTTCTGTCGTGAGCTTTTCCCCGTTCACCAGTGGCGTGGGGAACTCAGGCAACATGGATTTGCCTAGTTTGAGCGTGATGTTGCAACGCTTGGCAATCTCCACTGTGTTGGCCAGTGCGCTTGGCAGATCCGCAAACAACTCCTGCATTTGCTCGCTGGATTTGAAGTATTGCTCTGGCGTAAAGCGGCGCACACGGCGCTGGTTGCCCAAAATCTCACCGTCCGAGATACAAACGCGGGCCTCGTGGGCTTCGTATTCTTCTTGCTCGGCAAACTGAATGGGGTGTGTGGCCACCACGGGCAGGCGCAACCTGGCCGCCAATTGCACAGCGGAGGCCACATGGGCTTCGTCGTCAGTGCGGCCAGCGCGCTGCACTTCAATGTAAAAGCGGTGCGGAAATATCGCCGCCAAGCGCAGCGCCAAATCTGCCGCGCGCGCACTATCGCCTTGCAGCAAGGCCGCACCCAATGGCCCGGCTTGCGCGCCTGACAAGGCAATCAGCCCCTCGCCCAGTTCCTCCAGCCAGGCCAGACGGCACACCGCTTGCGCCTTGACCACGTTTTGCGTCCACGAGCGGCTGAGCAATTCACACAAGTTCAAATAGCCCCGATGGTTTTGCACCAGCAGCAAAATTTTGGGGCAAGCACCCTCTTTGGCGGCAGCGTCCAGCGGTTCGAGCATCACCTCGGCCCCAATGATGGGCTTCACCCCTTTGCCGCGCGCAGCCTTGTAAAACTTGATGGTCCCGAACAAATTGTTCAGGTCAGTAATGGCCAACGCAGGCTGCTTGAGTTTGGCCGCCAGGGCCACCGCGTCATCAATGCGGTTGGTGCCGTCGACCACCGAGAATTCGGTATGAAGGCGCAGGTGGGAAAAAGCCGACTGAAGGGGGGAAACTGTCATAGCCTCCATTGTAGGAAGCCCTAGAGAGCTATTCGTTCAACAAATTCAAAACCTCAGACTTGAATTCGCGGCTGTACAAAATGAGCACCACAAAGGCCGTTGACGCCATGAGCGCCACGGGCGAGAAAAACCATGCCATGACCGCAAAGGCAAAATAATAGGCCCGAAGCCCATCATTAAAGGTCTCGGCGGCCAAACCGGCCAAACGCCCTGCGCGAGTGGCATAAATTTCGCGCTTGGCATCGTCCCCCACAAACGACTCATGCGAAGGCATGGATGCAATCACCAGCGCCACAAAGGTGTTTTGCCGCATGGACCAGGTAAACCGGAAGAAGGCATACACAAAAATGCCGATCAACACCAACACCTTCAAATCAAACACCAGCGTGCTGGTGCGCGCCGTAAAAGGCATCTCCCGCACCACATTGCTCGCTTCCTGCGAAGCGCCCAGCACGGCAAAAAGGCCGCCAATGATGATGATGGTGGTGCTTGAGAAAAAAGACGGCATGCTGGCCAAGCTCTGGCTGATCAGACCATCCAACATGCGGGGGTCACGCGCCGTGGTCTGAAGCATCCACGCATGGCGATACCGATTGGTGGTCGCAAGCAAAGACCTGCGCCCTGCACTGCCATGGCTACTGAACCAGGCGTAACCTATCCAAGCCGTGAAAAAACTGATGAGGGCCAGCCAGTCAAGCCAGGGTAAAACGGTAAGGGTCTGCATCCCACGATTATTTCTCAGATGCAGGGGGCCGCGTAGGTGTTGACACAGTGGCCTTGGATTTGGGCACTTTGCTGCGGCGCTCAGCGGCCAAGTCGGCTTGACGCGCGGTCTTGCGCCGCTCCGCAAGGGTACGACGCTCGGGCAGTGGTGCCATCTCGGTTTCGTCCACCACATAGCCAAACACATGACCAGACCAGTCCTGCGCCGCCATCGCCAGGGTTTCCTTGCGGCTCGCAACAAAGTTCCACCACATGAAACGCGGGCCGTCCAGCGATTCACCGCCCAACACCATCAGGCGGCATGCGGTTTGGGACCGGAGCTTGCAAACCGTGTTGGCGGGCAGCACAGCAAGCGTGCGGGGCTCAACCACTTGGTCGCCCACCCAAATGGCGCTGTCCACCGGGTAGATCGCCAGTTCTGGTGCCAGTGCGGGCAGGTCGAAGCTGCCGCCCGCAGGCAATTCCACGTCCAGGTAAATGGTCTGCGTAAAGGTTTCAACGGGAGACTGTTGACCAAATGCGCCCCCCACCAACACTTTGATATTGGCCTGACCCACATCGACATGAGGCAGGGTATTGGCTGGGGCATGCACAAAGGAAGGCGGACAGGCTTCAAAAGCTTGTGGCAGGGCGACCCAAAGCTGCAAGCCATGGTTGATATGGCGCACCTGTCGCAAATCGTCGGGGCGTCGCTCAGAATGAACGATGCCACGGCCTGCCGTCATCCAATTGATGTCTCCAGGAATGATGCGCTGCGTGCATCCCAGGCTGTCGCGGTGCATCAAGGCCCCGTCAAACAAGTAGGTCACGGTGGCCAAGCCCACGTGGGGATGGGGCCGCACATCCATTTCAGCACTGGGCTCCACGGCAACAGGGCCAAAGTGGTCCATGAACAGAAAAGGGCCCACGGCCTGACGCCCAAGCGCGGGCAGCAGACGCTGCACGGTAAGCCCGCCGCCCAGGTTTTTGGTTTGACCGCTCAGGATTTGCATGCTGAGCAGTCTACGCTTACGCCTTCAGCTTGGCTGCGGCATCTGCCACACGTTTGCCAAATAGACGCGCGGTTTCCAGGTCGCCGGGCAACATTTCGGCCGGGCTGGCGTCCGATGGCGACTGCGCCATCATGCCGCTGAAGGAGCCGACGTAGTTCACATCGTTGCGCTGAGCAGCCTTGCTGTTAGCGGGCATCAAGGCGGTACCGACCCAGAAGCCGCCATGCTGCATGGCCAGCGTGAACATGTAGTGCAGCGTGGACAGCTTGTCGCCGTTCATGGTGGCGCTGTTGGTAAAGCCTGCAAACAGCTTGTCTTTCCAGGCTTGGCTGAACCAAGGCTTAGACGACGCGTCAGCAAACTTCTTGAACTGCCAGCTCACGCTGCCCATGTAGGTGGGGCTGCCAAAGACGATGGCGTCGGCCGCGTTGAGCTTGTCCCAGCCGCCGTCGGGCAAGTTGCCGTCAGCGTCAATCGCGATCAGCTCGGCGCCTGCACCTTCGGCGACGGACTGCGCCACGCGCAAGGTGTGGCCGTAGCCGGAATGAAATACAACTGCAATCTTTGCCATTTAGTTTCTCCAAAAAATACGGTCGGTATGACCAAAAAAAATCGACAAGCGATTCAAGACACTCTTCAATAGGCCAAGTCAAAAAACAGCACTTCAGCGCCCTGCCCTTGACTCATATTCAACACACTCTCAGCGTCCATCAACAAGGCGTCCCCGGCGTTAAGTGCCTGGCCGTTTGCGTTGATCGTCCCTTTAACGACAAACACATAGCCCTTGCGGCTGGGCGTTAGCGGCAAGCTGATGGACTCGGCCCCATCAAACAGCCCAGCAAAAAGGCGCGCATCGGCGTGGATCTGCACTGAGCCCTCAGCGCCGTCTGGCGAGGCCACCAAGCGCAGCTTCCCGCGTTTATCACTCTGCGCAAAGGTCTTTTGTTCGTAGCCGGGAGCAATCCCCTTGGTGTGCGGCTCAAGCCAAATCTGCAAAAAATGCGTTTCAGCGTCAGGTGCATGGTTGAACTCGCTGTGCATCACGCCCGTACCTGCACTCATGCGTTGCACGTCGCCCGGCGGAATACCGGTCACGTTACCCATGGAATCTTGGTGCGCCAGATTGCCTTCCATCACATAGCTGACGATCTCCATGTCTTTATGACCGTGCTTGCCAAACCCCATACCGGCGGCGATGCGGTCTTCATTGATCACGCGCAAGTTGCCCCAACCCATGTGCGCTGCATCGTAGTAGCCCGCAAATGAAAACGAGTGGTAGCTCTTGAGCCAGCCGTGATCGGCATAGCCACGTTCTTGGGATCTTCTGATTTGAAGCATGTCGGGTTCCTTTTCTATTGGCGCATCAGCATTTGCGTCCAGTACATGAACTTTAGGCCCAGAGTGCTCAGTTGCAAGTCATGCCCTTTGATGGAATCATTCAATTTATTTGAATCATAATTTGCCATGATTGCAAATTTCACCCCCTCCGCACGTGATGTGCTGACGCCAGAAGCGCTGTCCATGGTGCAAATCATCGCCCGCACAGGCAGTTTTGCCGCTGCAGCTCGGGCCATGGGGCAGGTCCCCAGTGCCCTCACCTACCGTGTTCGCCAACTGGAAGACTCGCTGGACGTGCTGCTGTTTGACCGCAGTGCCCGCCAAGCGCGGCTGACCCAAGCGGGCGAAGAACTTTTGCGCGAGGCCGACCGCTTGCTCAGCGAAATGGACGCCATCGCCAACCGAGTGAAGCGCATTGCCACTGGGTGGGAGCCACAGTTCACCTTGGCCTTTGACAGCGCCTTGTCGCGCACCACAGTGATGGAGTTGTGCGAAGCGTTTTTTGCCCTCAAGCCGCCCACCCGCCTCAAAATCCGCGAAGAAGTGCTGGCGGGCACTCTGGAAACGCTGGTGACTGGCCAGGCTGATTTGGCCATTGGCGTGGTGATGGAACCTGGCACCCGTGTGGGCATTTCCAGCAAGCCACTTGGTGCGCTGGACATGGTGTACGCCATGGCCCCGCACCACCCTTTGGCGGCCCTGCCAGAACCGCTAACGGATGATGTGATCCGCCAACACCGTGCCGTAGCAGTGGCCGACTCGGTGCAGCGCGGAAATGGCCTGACCTTTGGCCTGTTGTCGGGGCAAGATGTCTTTACCGTGCCCAACATGGCCGCAAAACTCGAAGCGCAGTTGCGCGGTATTGGTAGCGGGTCACTTCCTGCCTATATGGCCAGGCCCTACTTGCTCAGTGGCCGCCTGGTGGCCAAGCGCACCGCCAGGTCGGGGCGCGTGGGCATGTCCAGCTACGCTTGGCGAGAAAGCTCGCACCCCGCAGCCCAGTCCAAGGCCCTGAACTGGTGGTTGGAGCAACTGGCCAGTCCAACCACGCGCGCCGCCCTGATTGGCGAGTAAATTCACAGAGAAATTGGCGGCTAAATGCTTGCATGTTCACAGGCCTGCGCCAATAGCTCTATAGTGAACACCTGAGAACCAAAAACCTTAGAGGATTCATACATGCCCAGTCCCCACCACTTTGCCATCGTCGGCGCCGGAATGGCCGGCATCACTTGTGCCCGTACCCTGATTCAGGCGGGCCACAAGGTGACTGTTTTTGAGCAGGAGGCGACGGTTGGCGGACGCATGGCCACCGCCAGCAGTCCGTTTGGCGGATTCGACGTGGGCGCCCAGTATTTCACCGTACGCGACCCCCGGTTTACCCAGGCATTACTGACGGTGCCTGGCGTTTGCCGCCCTTGGAGTGCCAATGCGGTGCGCGTGCTGGATTCCCTTGGCAACGTGGTGGAGGCCTCGCGCCCATCGCCTGAGCCGCACTGGGTGCCGTCCCCCGACATGGGCGCTCTGCTGCAAGCCTGGGCCAAGCCCATGGGTGACACCCTGGTGTTGTCTACCCGCGTAGACAAGCTGGAGCGTGATGCCATGGACGCCAGCCTTTGGCAACTGCGCACCACCAGTGCAGACGGCGGCAAACATGTTTACGCCGGTTTTGACAAGGTAATCTTGGCGCTACCGCACGTCCATGCTGAAAACTTGCTATCAATTAAGGAGCTTTCAAAGATTCAAGCCAGCCTGGCCGATGTGCAGGTGGCACCGTGCTGGACGTTGATGCTGGCCTTCCCGCAGGCGAGCCAGCCCGGTCTGGGCACCTTGGGGCCACAGTGGAATGCAGCGCTGAGCACCCATCACCGCATTGCTTGGCTGGCACGTGAGTCGTCCAAACCTGGCCGCACCCGCATTGAACGCTGGACCGTGCAAGCCAGCGCCAAGTGGTCGCGTGAGCACCTGAACGACGACAACGCCCGCGTCACCGCTAAGCTGCACAAGGCATTCGCCGAAGTTACCGGCATCCGGGCTGAACCGGCCTACATGGAAGTGCACCGCTGGCATTCCGCCAAAACCATCAAGCCGCTGGGCAAATCCCACCTGTGGGACGCCAAGTTGGGCCTGGGCATTGCTGGCGACTGGTGCATTGGCCACCGCGTGGAAGACGCTTTTGTCTCCGGGCTAGACCTGGCCTTGGCTGCCGTTTAAAGCGCGCTGAATAACTGCCCTGCACGCACTTTGTACATCGGCCGGTTTGCCCCCTCGCCCACCGGGCCGTTGCACGCCGGGTCGCTTGTCGCAGCCCTGGCCAGTTGGCTGGATGCGCGCGCGCACGGCGGCCGGTGGCTGGTGCGCATTGAAGATGTCGACAGCCCCCGATGCGTGATTGGCGTGGGCCAGCACATTCTGGGTCAACTGCAATCTCTGGGGCTGCAGTCTGACGACCAACCCATCTACCAGTCCAAGCGCGCCGCCAGCTACCAAATGGCGCTGGACGCCTTAATTGCCTGCGGCAACGTCTATCCCTGCGCCTGCACCCGCAAAGACATTGCCCTGACGCTACAGAGCCAAGGTCTTGACCACGAGCGACACGACGAATGGGTCTACCCCGGCACCTGCCGTGCAGGTCTGCAAGGCCGACCAGCTAGGGCATGGCGGTTCTTGACTGAGCCCAGCTGGGGCGAATCACCCGACGTTCAGTGGCATGACCGCTGGCGTGGCCCTCAAGTGCAAAACGTCGAAAAAGAGGTGGGCGACTTTGTCGTCAAACGCGCTGATGGCTACTTTGCGTACCAACTGGCCGCGGTGGTAGACGACGGTGCGCAGGGCATCACCCACGTCGTGCGGGGCGAAGACCTGGCCTACAACACGGCGCGCCAAATCTTGTTGCAGCGCGCCTTGCACCTGCCCACTCCCGCCTACCTGCACACGCCACTGGTGCGCACCCCCGACGGCGAAAAGCTGTCCAAGCAGCACGGCGCCCCCGCGTTGGATTGTTCTGACCCGTTAACTGCACTCAATACCGCCGCCAACTTTTTGGGCCTGCGAAGCCAAAGCGGCACAGCACCCGAGGCGCTGGCGTACTGGGTCAGTGCATGGCGAGGTCTTTACAATCCTGGCCAGACATGACTGATAACACTTCTACGCCCTTGGGCGACCTCCCCGCCCGGCCAGACGGCACCATTCCCTTTCGCCGCACCATCAAAAGCTACGTGCTGCGCGCAGGCCGCACCACCATCGCCCAGGCCAAAGCTTATGAAACCGTAGGCCCCAAATTTCTGCTGACCTATACCGCTCAGCCCATGAACTTTGCCGATACCTTTGGTCGCAATGCACCGACCGTGCTGGAGATCGGCTTTGGCATGGGGGAAGCAACAGCCCACATCGCAGGCGTCTTGCCAGACACCAACTTTCTGTGCTGCGAAGTGCACGAGCCCGGTGTAGGTGCTTTGCTCAAGCGTGTGGCCGACAACCAAATCGAGAACATCCGCATATTGCGCCATGATGCAGTCGAGGTCATTGACAACATGCTGCCGCTGGGCTGCTTGAGCGGCATCCACATCTTCTTCCCCGACCCCTGGCACAAAACCCGCCACCACAAGCGCCGCCTGATTCAACCTGAACTAGTCGGCAAGCTGGCAGACCGCTTGGCACCGGGCGGCTACCTGCACTGCGCCACCGACTGGCAGCCCTACGCCGAGCAGATGATGGAAGTCATCAACGCAGAGCCCAAGCTACACAACAGTGCCACCAGCGCAGACGGCTACGCCGTGAAACCCGACTACCGCCCACTCACCAAGTTTGAAAACCGCGGGCTGAAGCTTGGGCACGGCGTGTGGGATTTGGTGTTCTTGCGAAAACCCTGAAATTCAGTGCATCAGTACCCGGCCAATGCCCCACAGCGCGCCCAGCCACAATCCCGTAAAGGCGGCAGCTGAGATTCCAAAAGCTGCGCCACGTGAACTGGGTGAGCGCTGGTAGGCCACCGCGTACCAAATGCGGGCCAAGAGCCAAACTGCCCCGCCAATAGCTGCGCCTTTGTCGCCCATGAACAGGGCATACATCCATAGGGCTGGCAGCAAAACCGCAGCGTTTTCCAGGGTGTTCATCTGGATACGGTAGGCACGCTCAAACATTTCATGCCCGGTAACCGCAGGCGCTTTCACGCCGTAGCGACCCCTGGCGCGGCCGACGTTGACGCCAGTGACGAACATCAGCAGGGTAATCAAAAGTGTGATCAAAGCAGTCAAAGGTAGGCTTGTCATCAGGAACAGCTCTCGTTCTATAGATTTAGGCTAAGGTTCGCAGCGGATTCGCGTGAGCAGGCCAAGCAGGCTCAAAAAAGGCATTGACCATTTCTGGCGTCACCAACTCTGCAGTGCTGGGGTTCCAGAGTGGCTTGTGATCCTTATCCACTGCCAGGGCACGTATGCCTTCCACGGTTTCGCTTGCTGTACCAGGGCGCAGGTGGAAACAGTGGCGGACCATGTTGCGTTCCATCCGTAGATCATCTGCCAGGCCGAGGTGGCGGGCGCGGCGGATTTGTTCCAAGACCACGTGCAGCATCAGCGGGCTGCGGTGACGCAGGGCTTTGGCGGTGGCGCGGGTCCAATCGCTGGGCTCAGCAGCGTTCTCAAGTGCATTCAGGATGGCAGCCACGTTTGGCAAACCAAAAGTAGCATCTATTTTGGGCTTATCGGCAGTCCTGCGCTCATTGTCAGCTATAAATTCTGTAGCAACCCAACGCTCTGCCGCTGAACCAGATTCGAACGGGGTAAACGCGAGCGTGCTCCAGATGCGGCTGAGTTGTTGGGATTCGACGTAACCATCCGCCAAACCCCAGGCAACAGCCTGCCTACCGCCAATGACTTCACCTGTCAGCGCCAGGTATTCACCCACGTGGCCAGGGCACCGGCTTAAGAAGTAACCACCGCCCACGTCAGGGAACAGTCCGATGTTGGTCTCGGGCATGGCCATCTTGGTGCGCTCGGTCACCACACGCAGATTGCAGCCCTGGGCAATGCCCATGCCGCCGCCCATGACGATACCGTCCATGAAGGCGATGGTTGGCTTCGGGTAGGTGTGGATCAGGTGGTTGAGGGAGTATTCCTCAGTAAAGAAATCTTCCAGGGTGGGGTCACCCGCCAGCGCGGCCTGATGAAAGTAGCGGATGTCACCGCCTGCGCAAAAGGCACCAAAGGGGGCGGCTTCGCCCGTGGTTTTGTCCTTGCCCATGCCTCTGAAGGCAACGGCCAACACCGTGTCGTCATCGCGCCATGCCAGAAGTGCTGCAGTGATGTCGCGCACCATGGCCAAGCTGAGCGCATTGAGCGCCTTGGAGCGGTTCAGGGTAATCAGGCCCAATCGGCCTTGAATCTCAGACTGGATGTGGGTTTGAGGGTGGGTTTTGTGTGAATTCACCATTGCGTTGTCTCCAAGACAGCACTTCGTTTGCGACCAAGGCACCTATCACCAGGCTGCCTCCCATCAACACTTTGGCACCCGGCGCTTCGCCCGCGCCAAGCCAGGCGAGCAGGATGCCAAAAATCACTTCCAGCAATTGCAGCAAGGATGCCTCTGGTGCTTTTAACACCATGGCGCACATCACCGACAAAACGCAGGGTACAGCGAGCTGAAATACGCCGAGCAGGCCAAGTAAGACCAGGTCATGGCCAGAGGCCTGAAACGGAAAAGCCAGAGGCAAGGTGACGAGGCACGAGATAGCGCCGCCCACCAGCACGCAAGGCACCATGTCGACACGTTCACTTTTTGCTTTGCCATCAGCCGCCGCAGCATGGCTGGCCTGTGAATGCTGCATCATGGTCCACTGCACCGCGCCTGCGATCGGCACGCAAAGTGACACGAAAAATCCAAGCCAAGCGCCCTCGCCCACCGATACATTGGAATACTGCATGTAGGCAATCCCGAAGCCTGCTACCGCGATGGCGACCCAGGTGCGTATGGGCAATCGGTGATGTAAGAAAAGGCGTGAGAACAAGGCGGTAAACAGCGGCCCGACCGACATGGTGACCAGCACGTTAGCGACGCTGGTCAAGGTGAGCGCCACCATGAAGGCGGTGAACATGACTGCCCAACAAACGCCTGACAACCAGAATGCACGGCTGTGCCAGGGAATATTTTTAAGCGCATCTTTGCCGCGCCACAACGGCAAAATCACCAGCAGCGACAGCACCGTGAAGAAGCTGCGCCAGAAGGTGACTTCAAAACTGCGCGCCGCCTCAAGATGGCGCGAAACCACACCGGCGGTGGACCACATCAGGGTCACCGCTACCATCAGAAAAACGGCTTGTGTGTGTTTAAGCTTCATCGCAAGAGATGGCCGCCGCGCCGGGCCGCCCCAAGCAAGGCCCGGCCCCCTCGGGGGGCAGCGCAGTACGCGAAGCGACACGCGTGGGGGTCAGCATCAATCGCGGCTAGCGCGCTTGCGCTCATGCTCTTTCAGGAAGCGTTTGCGCAGGCGGATGCTTTTTGGCGTGATTTCGACCAGTTCATCATCCTCCACAAACTCCACACCGTATTCCAGTGTCAAGTCAATCGGCGGCGTGATCTTGATCGCGTCTTCCTTGCCGCTCACGCGGAAATTGGTGAGCTGCTTGGTGCGGGTGGCGTTGACGATCAGGTCGTTGTCACGGCTGTGGATACCCACAATCATGCCTTCGTACACAGGGTCGTTGGCGCGCACGAACATGCGGCCACGGTCGTCGAGCTTGCCCAGCGCATAGGTAAAGATTTCACCGTCATCCATAGAAATCAGCACGCCATTCTTGCGGCCACCGATTTCACCCTTGTGCGGCTCGTAGCCGTCAAAGATGTTGGAGATCAAGCCTGAACCACGGGTCAAGTTCAAAAATTCGTTACTGAAACCAATCAAGCCACGGGCTGGAATGCGGTATTCCAGGCGGACGCGGCCACGACCATCGGGGTCCATGTTGAAGAGCTCACCCTTGCGCTCACCCAGGGCTTGCATCACGCCGCCTTGGTGCTGGTCTTCAACGTCAGCAGTGACCAGCTCGATAGGCTCGTGCTTTTCGCCGTTCACGTCACGGAACACCACGCGAGGCTTGGACACGGCCAACTCGTAGCCTTCACGACGCATGTTTTCCAGCAAGATGGTCAGGTGCAATTCACCACGGCCCATGACTTCAAACACGCCCTCTTCGTCGGTTTCTTTGACGCGCAAGGCCACGTTATGTTGCAGTTCTTTTTGCAGGCGGTCCCAGATCTGACGGCTGGTCACGTACTTGCCTTCGCGGCCAGCCAAGGGGCTGGTGTTCACGCAGAAGTTCATGGTCAGGGTGGGCTCATCCACCTTGAGCATGGGCAGCGGTGCAGGGTTCAGGGGGTCAGTGATGGTCACGCCAATGCCGATTTCGGTGATACCGTTGATCAGCACAATCTCGCCTGGGCCAGCTTCAGTGGCTTGCACGCGCTCCAGGCCTTGGAAAGTCAGCACCTGGTTGATGCGGCCTTTGACAGCCTTGCCGTCTGGGCCTTCCATGACCACCACGTCCATCATGGGTTTGATGGTGCCCTGGCTGATACGGCCAACACCGATACGGCCCACAAAAGTGGAGAAGTCGAGGGCAGAAATCTGCAATTGCAGCGGTGCTGCAGGGTCACCCATTTGCGCAGGTACGTGCTTCAGAATGGTGTTGAACAGGGCCGACATGTCGGGACCCCATTGCTCGCCGGGTTCGCCTTCTTCAAGCGAGCTCCAGCCATTGATGCCGGAGGCGTAAACGACGGGGAAGTCGAGCTGGTCGTCATTCGCACCGAGCTTGTCGAACAGGTCAAACGCCGCGTTGACCACTTTGTCGGGGTTGGCACCAGGCTTGTCCACCTTGTTGACCACCACGATGGGCTTGAGACCCAAGGCCAAGGCCTTTTTGGTCACAAAGCGGGTCTGAGGCATGGGGCCCTCTTGCGCATCAATCAAGAGCACCACACCGTCCACCATAGACAGGGCGCGCTCCACTTCACCGCCAAAGTCCGCGTGGCCGGGGGTGTCAACGATGTTGATGTGTGTGCCTTCCCAGGTCACGGCGCAGTTCTTGGCCAAAATGGTAATGCCACGCTCTTTTTCGATCGCGTTGTTGTCCATCACAGTGTCGACCACTTTTTCGTGTTCGGCAAAGGTGCCCGACTGGCGCAGCAGCTGGTCCACCATGGTGGTTTTGCCATGGTCCACGTGGGCGATGATGGCGATGTTTCTGATTTGTTTAGACATGGTGTGCTCGTTGCTCTAGAACTTGGGTAATTTCAATGGGGGACAGCAGGCGGCTGGGAATCAATTCACTGGCCTGGATGTGGGCGGCGCCGAGTAGGCTGGGCGGATCGGTGCCATAAACAGCCACCCGGTCTGCATCGGGCCAGTTGCCTCGGCGACGCAAGCCGCTCAAGAAACGCCCTGCATTATCGTGGTCAAGTGTGACCCGGGTGTGACCTGCCAACAGCGCATCAACGGGCAGAAGCGACGTGATGCGCTCGTCGTCGGTCAAAGCTTCCAGCGCCTGCAAAGTGATGCATTGCGTCTCAGTAAATCCGCCTGTCACGGTACGGCGCAAACTGATCAAGTGTGCACCGCAGCCCAAGGCTTCGCCTATGTCTTCTGCCAAGGTGCGAATGTAAGTGCCTTTGCTGCAGCTTACTTCGATATTAATAGCAACACTCTCAGCATCAACATGCTGAAACGAGAGTTTTAGATGCGAAATATGCACATGTCGGGCTGCACGCTCAACCTCGATGCCCTGTCGGGCCAATTCATACAAGGGCTTGCCGTTTTGCTTGAGCGCGCTGTACATGGGCGGCACCTGGGTGATGTCGCCCATAAAGCGCAAGGCAACCGCATCCAGATCGGCCTGAGTCAACGCTGGTACGGGGCGTGTTTGAATGACCTCGCCTTCCGCATCAGCGGTGCTGGTCTTTTCGCCGAGTTTGGCAACAGCGGCGTAGGCTTTGTCGGCGTCCAAGTGCAATTGACTGAATTTGGTGGCAGCACCAAAACACAGGGGCAGCACGCCAGTGGCCAGCGGGTCCAGCGTGCCGGTGTGGCCCGCCTTCTCTGCGCGCATCAGCCATTTGGCTTTTTGCAATGCATCGTTACTAGACAGACCGTAAGGCTTGTCCAGTAACAGCACCCCATGTACGGGGCGCCTCACGATGCGACCCCGTGGAGCGTTCATGTTCTTTTATTCGTCGTTTTTAGATCGCGAGGCAACTGCCTGCGCAATCAATGCATTCATGTCGGCCGCTCGCTCTGTGGTGCGGTCAAACTGAAAATGCAAGGTGGGTACGGTATGGATATGCAGTCGCTTGAACAAGCCATTGCGCAGAAATCCTGCGGCCTGGTTGAGTGCAATCGTTGTTTCTTCGGGTTTGCCAGTCAGCAAACTGAAAAACACTTTGGCATGCGCATAGTCAGGTGTCACTTCGACAGCCTGAATGGTGACCATGCCAACGCGTGGATCTTTGAGCTCGCGCGCGATCAACTCGGTCAGATCGCGTTGGATCTGATCAGCGACCTTTAAGCCACGGTTGGGGGTTGCAGATTTTCTGGCAGCCATAGAGTTCGTTTCAGCTTTTGCTGCCTGCATTGAGCGCAAGCCACCAGCGGTCTGCGCGCGGCAGGTACATGCTGGCAGGGTCATGCGACATGGCGACACGAACGGCGCGGCCTGTGACACGGTGGGTGTCAATGAAACCAATGAAGCGCGAATCGTTGCTGTTGTCGCGGCTGTCGCCCAGCACCAGCATCTGGCCTTGCGGCACTTGCACAGGACCGAATTCGGTATAGCGGTTCAGTGCAGGCAAACGCGCCACATCAATCTGGGTTTGCCCAAGCGACTCACGCCAAACTTCAGCCAGCAGGTCGCCGGATTCAGATGGGATGATGCGACGCGCGTCCACCAACTTGCGATCAATCAGCTTGCCATTGATGGTGAGCTGGTTGTCATGCATGCCGACCACATCGCCTTCTACAGCCACTACGCGTTTGATCAGATTGATGCCGTCCGCCGGAGAATCAAAGGTGATCACATCGCCAGCCTTAGGCGCATCCCAACGCACGATCTCCAGCAGCGTGAAGGGAACGCGCAGGCTATAGGCCAGCTTGTTCACCACCACGCGGTCACCGGCGATCAATGTGGGATTCATGGAGGAGGACGGGACGTAATTCCAGTCCGCCACGGCGGAACGGAACACCATCATCAAACCGATGAAGGCTAACAGTCCTTTGTACTCACGCCACAGCGCTTGAAGTTTGCTCATGGATCGACTCTTTACAGCGTACGCGCCACTTCCTTGATCTCAAAGAACTCGAGTTGATCACCCTCTTGGATGTCGTTGTAGTTCTTGAGCTTGATACCGCACTCGAAGCCTTCCTTGACTTCGCGCACATCGTCTTTCATGCGTTTCAGGGAGTCGAGTTCGCCGGTGTAGATCACCACGTTCTGGCGCAGCAAGCGGAAATGCGAGCTGCGGTTGACCATACCGGAGGTGACCATACAACCTGCAACCGTACCGATCTTGGACGCCACGAACACAGTGCGAATCTCGGCCATACCGATGACTTCTTCGTGTTTCTCTGGGGCCAACATGCCGGACATGGCAGCTTTCAACTCGTCTACAGCGTCATAAATGATCTGGTAGTAACGAATGTCAACTGCATTGCCTTCGGCGAGCTTGCGGGCACCCGCATCAGCACGAACGTTGAAGCCAATGATGATGGCCTTGGAAGCAATCGCCAAATTGACATCGCTCTCGCTGACGCCACCGACAGCGGCGTAAACGATTTGAACCTTAATTTCGTCTGTAGACAGCTTGAGCAGCGACGTGGCCAAAGCTTCTTGCGAGCCCTGAACGTCGGCCTTGATGATGACGGGCACCATCTTGACTTCGCCAGCAGAAATGTCGGTAAACATGTTTTCCAGCTTGGCCGCTTGTTGCTTGGCCAGCTTGGTGTTGCGGAATTTACCTGCACGGTAGGTCGCGATTTCGCGCGCCCGGCGCTCGTCAGCCATCACCATGAAGTCGTCACCCGCCTGGGGCACTTCGGTCAGGCCCTGAATTTCAACGGGGATCGATGGACCTGCCGTCTTGATCGGGTGACCGTTTTCGTCCAGCATGGCACGTACGCGGCCATAGGTTTGACCAGCAAGCACCACGTCACCTGCTTTGAGGGTACCGGATTGCACCAGCACCGTCGCCACAGGACCACGGCCTTTATCCAGACGCGCTTCAATCACCAGGCCCTTGGCCAAGGTGTCAACGGGCGCACGCAGCTCCAGCACTTCGGCTTGCAACAGCACTTGTTCCAGCAAGGCGTCAATGCCCTGACCAGTCTTGGCAGACACTGGGACAAAAGGTGAATCGCCACCAAATTCTTCAGGCACAACTTCTTCCACCACCAGCTCGCTCTTCACGCGCTCGGGGTTGGAATCTGGCTTGTCGATCTTGTTGATCGCAACCACGATAGGTACACCAGCTGCCTTGGCATGCTTGATGGCTTCCTTGGTCTGAGGCATGACACCGTCATCCGCAGCGACAACCAGAATGACAATGTCGGTTGCGTTAGCGCCACGAGCACGCATGGCCGTGAAGGCCTCGTGACCGGGGGTATCCAGGAAGGAAACCATGCCGCGGGATGTTTCCACGTGGTACGCACCAATGTGCTGCGTGATGCCACCGGCTTCGCCAGACGCCACTTTGGCACGGCGAATGTAGTCCAACAAAGAAGTCTTACCGTGGTCAACGTGACCCATGACGGTAACCACTGGCGCCCGCGGCAAGGACTCAGCCTGCGTCGCGGTGGACTCCTCGTCTGTAAAGGCTTCTGGATCATCCAGCGCCGCAACGACAGCCTTGTGGCCCATCTCTTCGACCACGATCATGGCCGTGTCTTGGTCCAGCGGCTGGTTGATGGAGACCATCTGACCCAGCTTCATCAAATGCTTGATGACCTCGGACGCCTTGATCGCCATTTTGTGCGCGAGCTCAGCCACCGTGATTGTTTCTGGCACATGCACTTCGAGGATACGTGCCTCGACTGGTGCTTGTGGTTCACGCACCTCGTCGCGGTCGCGCTCGCCACGGCGACCACGTGGGCCTCCGCGCCAGTTATTGCGGCCAACACCACCCGAGCTGTCGCCACGGGTCTTGATTTCTTTCTTCTTGGCAGGGTCGCCTGCCCAGCTGCTCGACAGCTTGGCAGATTTGACTTCCTTGTTACCAGGCGTCGCAGCGGCACCAGGTGCTCCAGGCGCGGGCTTGGCTGCACCAGGGCTGCCAGCGGGCTTGTGCAAAGTACCTTTGATCGTGCCCTTGGCTGGATCAGGTTTTGCGACAGGCTTGGGTTCGTCTTTTTTGGCAACGAGAACGCGCTTGGGCGCATTCATCATGGCACGGATGCCTTCGGCTTCGGCCAAGGCCTTGGCACGACGCTCTTGCAAATCTTTGGCGCGTGCGGCTTCCTCGTCGGTACGGGCTTTGGCTTCTGCAGCTTTGGCAGCGGCTGCAGCAGCTTTGGCCTGCTCCAGCGCGGCGGCTTTCGCGGCAGCGTCTTGTGCGGCTTTTTCAGCAGCGGACAAAACGGGCACGGCTGGCGCAACAGGCGCAGGGGCGACAGGTGCGGGTGGCTTGGCAACTTCCAGCTTGACCGTACCGTTCACAGCCATACCGGCGGGACGGTTGGGTGCGGGCTTGGGTGCTTCAACCACAGGCGCTGCGGCAACAGGTGCGGGTGCTGCGGCAGGTGCCGTCTTGGCAGCTTCCTCGGCGGCTTTGGCCGCAGCACGAGCAAGCTCGGCCTTTTCGGCAGCTTCAGCGGCTTCGGCTGCAATGCGCTCACGCTCTTCCTGAGCTTGACGCACGCGGCGCTGTTCGGCCAACTCTTCTTCCTGACGCTGAATTTGCTCAGCCTGATGGCGAGCTTCTTCTTCGCGGCGGGCAAGTTCAGCTTCATGCAAGGCGGCCGCTGCTGCAGAGGCGTCTTCTTCCACGCCTTCACTGCCTTCGGGCTGGTCGTCGCGCTTGATGAAGGTGCGCTTCTTGCGCACTTCCACCTGAATGGTGCGGGCACGGCCCTGACCATCGGCTTGCTTGATCTCACTGGTGGATTTCTTCACCAAGGTGATCTTCTTGCGATCTGGCGAAGAGGTGCCGTGAGCAGCTTGCAAGTGACCCAAAAGGGTTTGCTTGTCGCTCTCCGTAAGCACATCGCTGGGGGCATTCTTGCTCAGGCCTGCTGCGCGCAATTGCTCAAGCAGGGTGTCGGTGGGTTTTTTGAGTTCGCTGGCAAACTCTGCAACGGTCGTACTGGACATGTATTCTGTTCCTCTCTCATGACCGTTACTCGGAGCCCGCGAACCAATGTGCGCGTGCTTTCAAGATAAGGGCTTTGGCTTCATCCGCAGACTGGCCGGTAATGTCTGTCAATTCGTCCACAGCCAAGTCAGCCAGATCGTCACGTGTATGCACGCCACCTTCTGCCAATTTAGCGATGAGATCAGGGGTCAAGCCGTCAAGGTCACGCAAATCTTGCGAAACTTCTTCAACGCTTTCTTCCTTGGCGATTTCCATGGTGAGCATTGCATCCTTGGCACGGGCACGCAACTCATTGACGGTATCTTCGTCGAAGCTTTCAATCTCCAGCATTTCCTGCAGGGGAACGTAAGCCACTTCTTCGAGGCTGGTAAAGCCTTCGTTGATCAGGATGTCGGCGATTTCTTCGTCCACATCAAGTTTTTCCATGAACAGCTTGCGGGCACCGTCGGTCTCGACAGCCAGCTTTTGTGCAGATTCGGCCGCGTCCATGATGTTGATCTTCCAGCCGGTCAGGTCGGACGCCAAGCGCACATTCTGACCACCGCGGCCGATGGCCATGGCGAGGTTTTCCTCGTCAACCACCACGTCCATGGAGTGCTTTTCTTCATCCACCACAATGGATGACACATTGGCAGGAGCCAAAGCACCGATCACAAACTGTGCGGGGTCTTCGCTCCACAGCACGATGTCAACGCGCTCACCTGCGAGTTCATTGGTCACCGAATTGACACGGGTTCCACGAACACCGACACAAGTGCCAATGGGGTCAACGCGCTTGTCATGCGACAGCACCGCAATCTTGGCACGCGAACCAGCATCGCGAGCACAACCCTTGATCTCCAGCAGGCCTTGCTCAATCTCGGGCACTTCCTGACGGAAGAGTTCAATCATGAAGGCTGGCGCATTGCGAGACAACAAAATAGGGGCGCCACGCAGGGTCAAGTCCACTTCCATGATCATGGCGCGCACACGGTCGCCAGTGCGGAAATTTTCCTTAGGAATCATTTCGCCACGCTTCAATCGGCCTTCAACGCGGCCGCTTTCCACGATCAGGTCACCCTTGTCCATGCGCTTGACGGTGCCAACAAAGATTTTGTCGCCACGGCTCATGAAGTCGTTGAGCAACATTTCGCGTTCAGCGTCACGGATCTTTTGCAAGATGACCTGCTTGGCCGCCATGGCGCCAATGCGGCCAATCGGCACGGACTCAACACCTTCTTCGATGTATTCGCCCTCTTCCACATCGGCGATGCGGTCTTTGGCGTCCATCAAGAGCTCTTCAGCGTCAGGATTTTGGAGGCCGGCCTCATCGGGCACGACCAACCAGCGACGGAATGTCTCGTAGTTGCCGCTGTCGCGGTCAACGGCAACGCGAATGTCTACTTCTGCGCCGTTGTAAAGCTTTTTGGTGGCTTGCGCCAAAGCCAGTTCAACTGCGCCAAAAACGACGTCGCGCTCGACGTTCTTCTCGCGCGAGATGGCTTCCACCAACATCAACATCTCTCGATTCATGCCAACGCTCTCCTACTTTGCGTCGCCTGAGGGGCGACGGCCTTTGAAATCCACAATCGGTGCAAGCCGCGCTTCGCGCAGCTCATCAAACGTAAACCCCAGCGCATTCAGGGGCGGTGGAACCCGCTTCTTACTCACACGAGCGCCAGGCTTAACAACGGGCTCATCGCTCCAGACGATTTGCCAGCCACCAGCCTCAGCCACTTCCAGGGTTCCACGAAATTTTTTGCGATTGGGTGCAATCACCCCCAACCCGGCCGCCTCAGCAGCCTTGCTGAAAGCATCGCCCACAGGCTCTTTCAGCGTAATGTCTATCACCTGCCCGGCAAAACGCTGCAGGTCTTGGTCGTGTCGCAGTGGGCGATCAATACCGGGCGAGGACACCTCAAGCCGCTTGTAATCAACCTCTTCCACTTCCAGCGCATATCGCAACTGGCGCGTGACCTTCTCGCAATCTTCGACATTGACAAACTGTTCAGGCAAACTGGTGCCACTTGCATCAACCGCACCAGCCCAGGGCAAATCGATGGTTATGCGCAACAAGCCCCCGGCAGAACGCTCGATCTCAATCAGATCAAGGCCCAGGCCGATTACCGTCTGCTGAACAATATCTTGCAATGCCACTTAAGTGCAGGTCTTTCGCTTTAAATCAGTTATAAAAATCAGATGAACTCATCAATTTCGACCACACACGAAAATCGAACAGCCAAAAAAAACGGGCGGTAGGTTCCGCCCGAATTTTTGACATGCCTTGCGACGTGTCAGGTGGTGAAGCATCGGATTATAGCAATTTATCTGCCGAAAAATCAAGTTTTGCGTCGGCAACTAATTGTTTTGTATAGGAATGTTGCGGTGCAACCATGATTTGGGCCACCAGGCCCTCTTCCACCAAGTGGCCATTTTTCAGCACCATCACCCGGTGAGCCATGGCTTGAACCACTTGAGCATCATGGGTGATCAATAAATAGGCCAAGCGGTATTGCTTTTGCAGGTTTTGAAGCAATTGCAGAACCTGCTGCTGAACCGTCACATCCAGGGCGCTGGTCGGCTCGTCCAGCACCAGCACGTTGGGCTTGACGATGAGTGCTCTGGCAATGGCCAGGCGCTGGCGCTGACCGCCCGAAAACTCATGCGGGTACCGCTGCATCAGGCCTGGAAACTCGGCTTCACCCAGGCCAACCTCGCGCAAAACAGCTTCAACACGCGCTTTTCGCGGCTCGGTTGCTAGCTCAGGTTCATGCACGCGCAAGCCTTCACCCACAATTTCTTCCACGGTCATGCGGGGCGAAAGCGATGAAAACGGATCCTGAAACACCACCTGCACCGCCTGGCGAGTCACCTTGTCAGCAGCGGTTCCCCCCCAAGTCTTGCCAAGCACTTGCAAGTGACCGAGCGATGGAATCAGACCCAACACGGCCTGCGCCAGACTTGTCTTGCCGGAGCCCGATTCGCCGATGATGCCCAGCGTCTGCCCTTCAAACAGCTGGAGATCCAAGGGATGAACCGCCTGAAACGACCCTTTTTTGAACCAGCCTTTCACGCCACTGATGGGCACTGGGTAGTTCACCGCCAAATTTTTTGCATCCAGCAGAACCTTGTCGCCCCAGCGTTCATCCACATTCCGTTTCGGTGCGCTGGCCAGTAAACGCTGGGTATAGGCTTGTTGCGGATGGGTGAACACCTTCGCCACAGCACCTTGCTCGACCAAAACGCCCTGCTCCATCACAGCAATCCGGTCGGCAAAGCGACGCACCAGGTTCAGATCGTGCGTGATCATCAACACAGCCATGCCCGTTTGCCGCTGCAGATCCGCCAGCAAATCCAGTATTTGCGCCCGCACCGTGACATCGAGCGCCGTGGTGGGCTCATCGGCCAAGAGCAGCTTGGGCTTGCAGGCCAAAGCCATGGCAATCATGGCGCGCTGGCGCTGACCGCCGCTGAGCTGGTGCGGAAAGCTGTTGACGCGCCTGGCGGCATCATCCACGCCCGTGCTAGCTAGTAATTCAATAGCTAACAATGAAGCCTGTCGTGCCGTCAGGCCCTGTTTAAGCTCAATAACCTCGGCAATTTGGTCACCGATATTGAAAAGCGGGTTCAGCGCCGTCATCGGCTCCTGAAAAATCATCGCAATGTCTTGGCCACGCAGACCGCGCAGGTCATGCTCTGACAACTTCAAGAGGTCGCGCCCTTCAAACACGGCCTGCCCAGACACCCGTGCGTTCTGCACAAGACCCAGCAAACTCAGCGCCGTGATGGTTTTACCCGACCCGGACTCACCCACCAAGGCCAGCTTTTCACCAGCGTTGACAGCGAAGCTCACGCCCTTGACGACTGTCTTGGGGCCAAAGCTGACCGTCAGATCTTTGACATCCAGCAGCAAAGACGAGGCCACGGCGCTCATGTCTGGGCCTTTCTGGGGTCCAAAGCATCTCGTAATGCGTCGCCCATGAAGGTCAACAGCAGCAAGGTGATGACGAGCACCGCAAAGGTTGACAACGAAATCCACCACGCATCAATGTTGGCCTTGCCCTGGCTGAGTAACTCGCCCAGCGATGGCGTACCGGGCGGCACACCCAGACCCAGGAAGTCCAGGGAGGTCAGCGCCAAAATCGCTGCACTCATGCGAAACGGCAAAAAGGTCACCACCGGTGTCATGCTGTTGGGCAGGATGTGTCGCCACATGATTTGTGTATTGCTCACGCCGAGCGCCCGCGCCGCCTTGACGTAATCCATTTGGCGGTTGCGCAAAAACTCTGCCCGCACGTAGTCCGACAAGCCCATCCAGCCGAACAGGCTCAGCAACACCAGCAACAGGCTAACGCTAGGCGCAAACACTGCGCTGAAAATGATCAGCAAATACAGCTCGGGCATCGATCCCCAGATTTCGATGAAGCGCTGAAACGCCAAATCGGTCTTGCCGCCGAAGAAGCCCTGCACTGCGCCAGTCAAAATTCCCAGCACAGTCCCAATGGCCGTCAAGGCCAGTGCAAACAACACGCTCACTCTGAAGCCATAAATCAATTGCGCCAGCAAATCCCTGCCCCGGTCATCAGTGCCCAACAGGTTGTCACGTGAAGGTGCGGACGGATTCGGAAACTTGGCGAAGTAGTTCAGCGTTTTGGGGCCATAGGGGTTGAGTGGGTAGATCGCCCAGTTGCCGGGTTTGGCAAATTGAGCCTGAATAAAGGGGTCCAGATAATCGGTGGGCGTTTCAAAGTCCCCGCCAAATTGGGTTTCTGGGTAGTCTTTGAGCAAGGGGACAAACATTTCGCCCTCGTAACGCGCCAGCAGGGGCCGGTCATTGGAAAGCACCTCGGCCAACAGACAAGCCACAACCAGCACACTGAAGATCAACAGACTCCAGTAACCCAGGCGATTGCGCCGAAAGCGCTGCCAAGCACGCTTGGATGGCGAAGCACTAATCGAATTTGACACGCGGATCCACCCAGACATAACAAAGATCACTCACCAGCTTGGTGACCAAGCCAATCAGCGTGAAAAGGTACAGGGTCCCCAGCACCACCGGATAGTCACGACGGATCACTGCCTCGTAGCTGAGCAAACCCAAGCCATCAAGCGAGAACAGGGTTTCGATCAGCAGCGAGCCCGTGAAAAACGCGCCCACAAAGGCCGCAGGAAAGCCCGTGACGATGGGGATCAAGGCATTGCGCATCACATGTTTCCACAGCACCTGTCGCTCAGACAGCCCCTTAGCCCGCGCTGTGAGCACATATTGCTTGCGGATTTCCTCCAGAAAAGCATTCTTGGTGAGCATGGCCGTCACGGCGAAACTCCCTAGCACCATGGCAGTAACAGGCAAAGCGATATGCCAGAGGTAGTCCACCACTTTGGCTCCCCAACTTAAAGTGTCCCAATTGCTGGAAGTCAGCCCCCGCAAGGGAAACCACTGCAACTGCCCACCAAAGATCACCAGCAAGGCAACCCCCAGGACGAAGCCTGGAATGGCATAGCCGACCAACACCAAGAGCGTCGTCAAAAGGTCAAACCGCGAACCCGCCCGCACCGCCTTGGCAATGCCCAGTGGCACAGCCACCAAGTAGCTGATAAAAAATGTCCACAGGCCCAGGCTAATGGATACCGGCATCTTTTCTTTGACAAGCTGCCAAACATCCTTATGTTGGTAAAAGCTGGTGCCTAAATTCAATCGAGCAAACTGGCTCACCATTTGGACAAAGCGCTCAGGTGCGGGTTTGTCAAAGCCATAGAGTTGGCGGATCTCCTCAATGCGTTTTTCATCTATACCTTGCCGGCCGCGATAGCCCGCACCGGACGAAGCGGCCCGCTCACCGCCCGAGTCGCGCCCCTGCAGCTGCGACACCATCTGCTCCACGGGGCCGCCTGGCACAAACTGAATGACAGCAAACGTTACCAACAGCACACCCAGGAGCGTGGGAATCATCAAGAGCAGGCGTTTGAGGATGTAGGTGGTCATGGCTTTATTTGTTCTCTGGCGAAGCCCACCAGGTGCCAATGGCCCAGGAATCGACTTGGTAATACGGTGGCGTGACCTTAGGCAGCACAAATTGGCGTGGCCGATAACCTACAAAAAACTCGTCGCCGTACCACTGCGGTATGGAATAGTGCCCGTGCGACAGCACCCTGTCCAGAGCGCGCATGGCAGTCGCCAAATCTGAGCGGGTCTTGGCCGTGATCACCTTTTGCAGAATCGCATCCACTGCCGGATCGGCAATTCCCCAGCTGTTAGACGATCCGTGAGTCGCCGCTGCATGTGAGCCAAAAAGGTCAAGTAGCTCACTGCCCGGTGCCAAATTTCCTGGCAGCCGCATGCTGGTCATTTCAAAGTCAAACTTCTCCATTCTTTGCTGGGAAAGTGAAGAATCAACAGCTCTGTAGGTCACCTTAATCCCGAGTTTTTCCAGCGCCTTTTGCAATGGTGTGAGCACACGAACCAAGCTGGGCTGATCGTTCAAAAATTCGATCGTGAACGGCTCACCCTTGGCGTTGCGCAACGCGCCGTCACGGTAGTCCCACCCGGCATCGTGCAGCAAGGCCTTTGCACGGCGCAGATTGTCGCGAAAACTGTTTGGCGGCAACGTGCTTGGCGAAGCTGCAGCGGGGCCAAAAACAGCTGGGTTGAGCTTGTTGCGCAAGGGTTCAAGCAAGGCCAATTCATCAGGCTTTGGCAGACCTTCTGCATGGAATTCGCTGTTGGGAAAGTAGCCTTCCACACGCTTGTATAGCCCATAGAAGAGCTGGCGATTTAGCCATTCAAAATCCATGGCCAGACCGAGCGCCTGGCGTACCCGCACGTCTTGAAACTGGGGCTTGCGCAGATTGAAGACATAGCCTTGAAAGTCTCCAGGGTTGCGGTTACGAAATGTCGCTTTCTTCAGCTCGCCGCTGTCAAACTGTTTGCCCTTGTACTGGCGCGCCCAGTTGCGGGAAATAAATTCACGCATGAAATCAAATTCACCCGCCCGCAGGCCTTCAAAGCGGGAAGTTTCGTCCAGGTAAATTTTGTAAGTGATCCGGTCAAAGTTGTACTGACCTCGGCGCACGCCCAGTTTGGCGCCCTGCTCACCCGCCCAGTAGGCCGGGTCGCGCGCATAGGTGATGTCGCGGCCTAGCTTGGGCGAAGCAATTTTGTATGGCCCTGAGCCAATGGGGACTTGGTCAATGATTTTGTCAAACGGCAGCCCTTTGCCCCATTCACGACTGAACACGGGTAAGGCCGTGCCCACGATCAAGGGCAGTTCCGGGTTACTGCTGGCAAATTCAAAGCGGACCGTACGCTCGTTCACTGCACTGACGGTTTTGACCTCGGCAAAAATACTTCGGTATTGCGGTGCCGCCAGCTTGCTATTGAGTTGGGTAAACGAGTGGACAACGTCAGCGGCCAGTACCGGTTTGCCATCATGAAACCTCGCCGCTGGGTTCAAGCGGAAAATGGCGGAAAGATGATCCCTCGCCACATCAACATCTTCCGCCAGCAAGCCATAAGCTGTGGTTGGCTCCTCAGCATTGCCTGTGAGCAGAGTTTCCAACAACAGACCGCCCACCCCATGCGGCGCTGTGCCTTTCAAGGTAAATGGATTGAATTTGTCAAAGTTCGTCGGACGCGTTGGCGGCACCATTCGGATTTCGCCGCCTTTGGGTGCATCGGGATTGACGTAGCTGAAATGACTGAAGCCACTTAGGTACTTGATGTCACCAAACTGGGCATAGGCATGCGCAGCAGCAGCGGGCGCGATTTGACAAGCCCACAGCACAAATGTGGCCGCGCAAAAGCAGGCTAATTGACGCATGTGCATGTGGCGTTGGCTCTGTCCCATGAGTGTTTTGCTGGTTGTCTCTGTTGGCAAAAAGTTGGCCGATTGTAGGAGCGTCGGCATGGGGTCAAGCGCAATTGGCATGACTTATCAAGCTCAATGTCAGGTTTGGCGGGCGGCAAGTCTGTAAAATTCATCCCGCAGTGCAGCAAACCTGCCATCTGCTCCCCACAGGTTTATTCCCACAACACACGCCAGGAACTTTGAGCATGTCTTTCTTTTCAGCCGTCGAAATGGCCCCCCGCGACCCAATTTTGGGATTGAACGAGCAATTCAACGCTGACACCAACCCCAATAAGGTGAACCTGGGCGTTGGCGTGTATTTCGACGACAACGGCAAACTGCCGCTGCTGGGCTGCGTGCAGACCGTAGAAAAGCAAATGACGGATGCCCCTAAGCCACGCGGTTACCTGCCCATCGATGGCGTTGCAGCCTACGACTCGGCTGTCAAGGGCCTGGTGTTTGGTGCTGAGAGCGAGCCTGTCAAATCTGGCCGCGTTGCCACGATCCAAGGCATCGGCGGCACTGGCGGCCTCAAGGTCGGTGCAGACTTCTTGAAGAAGCTCAACGCAGGCGCCAAAGTTCTGATCAGCGACCCTAGCTGGGAAAACCACCGCGCACTGTTCAGCCAAGCGGGCTTTATGGTGGAGTCTTATCCTTACTACGATGCAGCCAAGCGCGGCGTCAATTTCGAAGGCATGTTGGCAGCACTTAAGGCAGCTCCTGCTGGCACCGTTGTGGTCTTGCATGCTTGCTGCCACAACCCCACCGGCTATGACATCACGGCAGCGGATTGGGACCAAGTGATTGCAGCCGTCAAGGCCAACAAGCTCGTGCCTTTCCTGGACATGGCTTACCAAGGTTTTGGCCACGGCATTGCCGAAGACGGCGCTGTCATTGGCAAGTTTGTGGCAGCTGGCCTCTCCTTTTTGGTCTCTACCTCGTTCAGCAAGAGCTTTAGCCTGTATGGCGAGCGCGTGGGTGCGCTCAGCGTGCTGTGCGAATCCAAGGACGAAGCTGACCGCGTGCTGAGCCAATTGAAGGTCTGCATCCGCACCAATTACAGCAACCCGCAAATTCACGGTGCAACCGTGGTCGCCACCGTGTTGAACACCCCAGCGCTGCGCGCCCAGTGGGAGCAGGAGTTGGCCGAAATGCGCGTGCGTATCAAGTCCATGCGTGAAAAGCTGGTGGCTGGTTTGAAGGCGGCAGGTGTTCAGCAAGACATGAGCTTCATCACCCAGCAAATTGGCATGTTCAGCTACTCGGGTCTCAACAAGGACCAGATGGTTCGTCTGCGCAATGAATTCGGCGTGTACGGTACGGATACAGGCCGCATGTGCGTTGCCGCCTTGAACAGCAAAAACATCGACTACGTTTGCGCGTCTATTGCCAAGGTCGTCGGCTAAGACGCGGCTTGTCAGGGCTTTTTGGGCATCTGGGGTAACTGGGTGCTCAATCCCTGCATAAAGTGGGATGACATGGTCTGCGAGAACATGCGTCCCTGGTAACGCCAGGCTTTGACCTCCAGGCCCCCGATTTGACACTCAGCCTTACTGAATTCGTAGTCGGTGCCCGGCAGAGTTTGATAGGCCGATTCAGTCAGCAGAATTTCATCGGCTTTGGCCAAATCCTCGCCCAACTTGCACGCCAAGTTAACTTCGTGGCCAAAAAAGTCCTGCCCTTCCAGGAGCAAGGTTTGTCCGTAGCCAATACCTATGCTGACGCGGATCTTCAAATCATCGGCCAGGACCATATTCATCGCAGACGTTGCCCGCCGGATATCCAGCGCAGCCTCTAGCGCCAATTGCGCGTTTGGAAACACCGCAAAGAGGTTGTCCGCTTCTTGCTTGACGATTTGCCCGCCATTGCCCTCTACCGCAGGTGTCGCCGCTTGCTCCATTTTGTGGATCATGGCCAAAAAATGTATAACGCCGTGGTGAGCGGTTAGGCGCGAGAAACCCGACATATCCAGCGCCAGCACTGCCACGGTGCGCGAGAACGCCTCGGTCAACTTGGCGTCGATTTCGGCAATTTTCTCCGGGTGTTGGTTGCGCTGCGACAGCATGTCTTTCAAAAACTGTCGTTGCGCCTTTTTGGCTTCTTCAAAGTCTGTCATGGTGTAACTCCTCTCACCAACACTTTAGCCGATGGGCCACGCCCCAGCGCTAACCCCAAACGACAGAGCGCATCGCAATCGCCCCCATTTGGTAATTGGCATTGAAGTAGCGCACGGGCTCTGCCGCATCAACCGCGCCTGCGCTGTAGAGCAAAGGCAAAAAGTGATCGTAGGTGGGGTGCGCCATTTGCGCGACTTTCCCGAGTTTCTGAAAGTTTGACAAGCCCGCCAGATCGCCTTTGCTGATGTGATCTGCCGTGAACCGGTCAAATTCAAGTGCCCAGTCAAAGGCCTGCATGCTGGGCATGTCACGGCGCATCGCACGCAAGTTGTGCACGGTGTTGCCGCTGCCCACAATCAATACACCCCGGTCGCGCAGGGCTTTCAACTGTTGGCCGATGCCGAAATGCTCAGCTGCTGGACGGTCATAGTCAATGCTGAGCTGAATCATTGGAATGTCGGCAAGCGGAAACATGGGCTTGATCACGGACCAAGTGCCATGGTCAAAACCCCACTCCTGCGGGTCGAGCCCAACGGATGGCGTCTTGAACAGACCACTGATCTCACGTGCAGCCAATGGTGCACCAGGCGCAGGGTATTGCTGGTCAAACAGGGCCTGAGGAAAGCCGCCAAAGTCATGGATTGTTTTGGGTTTGGGCATGGCTGTCAGCCACCAACCATGCGTCAGCCAATGGGCGGAAATGCACAGGATCAACTGTGGCCGTGGAAACTTCCCACCAAACTCTGCGCCCAAGGCCTGCCAGCTTCGGCGGTATTCATTGTCTTCAATGGCATTCATGGGGCTGCCGTGTCCCAAAAACAGCACGGGCATGCGGGCGCTGGGCTGCAAAGATTTGAAAGCATCCGTGGCTTTCAGTGGTAAGCCAGTTGCAAGGTTTGTGTTGGTATGGTTTGCACCGTGGGTAGAGGCAGTCATAAGGGATCCAAAGGCTGAAATGAGGGCAGTTCGACGAAGCATTTGATGGTTTTAAACGATAAGTAGTTTTCCGAGTTGATACGTCTAGGACAAGTTCCGCAGAATTGGGGAATTAACTCCAGCAAAGTTACTGGACTGCTGTTATATTGCACTGCAGCAATTTCTGAAAAAGGGCTTGACACATGTTGTACCAAATCTATGAATCGCAACGCTCCCTCATGGAGCCATTTGCTGATTTTGCCCAGGCCGCGGCCAAGGTTTTCAGTAACAAGATGTCCCCTTTGGGGCAGAACCCCTTGTCACAACGCGTATCAGCAGGTTACGACCTGATCTACCGTTTGGGCAAGGACTACGAAAAGCCCATCTTTGGCATCCAGACCGTTGATGTGGACGATGTCGAAGTCGCCATCTTTGAACGCGTCGAGATCAACAAGCCATTTTGTGAGCTGCGTCGCTTCAAACGCTTCTCAGATGACCCTGCCACCTTGACCAAGCTCAAGGATCAGCCAGCCGTGCTGATCGTGGCCCCGCTGTCAGGTCACTACGCCACCTTGCTGCGCGACACCGTGCGCACCATGCTCAAAGACCACAAGGTCTACATCACCGACTGGCGCAATGCCCGCATCGTGCCTTTGAGCGACGGTGAATTTCATTTGGACGACTACGTTAACTACGTTCAAGAGTTCATTCGCCACCTGCAAGGCCAATACGGCAACTGCCATGTGATGAGCGTTTGCCAACCCACCGTGCCTGTCTTGGCCGCGGTCTCCTTGATGGCATCTCGTGGTGAAAAAACGCCGCTGAGCATGACCATGATGGGCGGCCCGATTGACGCCCGCAAGTCCCCCACCACCGTGAATAACCTGGCAACCACCAAGGGCCATGCCTGGTTTGAAAACAACGTGATTTACCGGGTGCCCAGCAGCTTCCCAGGCGCAGGCCGTCGCGTTTACCCAGGCTTTTTGCAGCACACGGGTTTCGTGGCCATGAACCCCGACCACCACGCCAAGAGCCATTACGACTATTTTGAAGACTTGCTCAAGGGCGACGAAACCAGCGCTGAATCGCATCGCAAGTTTTACGATGAGTACAACGCTGTGTTGGACATGGATGCCGACTACTACCTCGAAACCATTGCCACCGTGTTCCAGGACTTCAAACTGGTCAATGGCACTTGGGACGTCAAAGGCGTTGACGGCAAGATTGAGCGCGTGCGCCCACAAGACATCAAGACAACCGCCCTTCTGACTGTAGAAGGTGAGCTGGACGATATTTCCGGCTCAGGGCAAACCAAAGCGGCTCATGACCTGTGCTCAGGCATCCCGTCCAGCCAGCAGCGCCACTTTGAGGCCAAGAGTGCTGGGCACTACGGCATCTTCAGCGGCAGCCGCTGGCGCAAGGCCGTGTACCCCGAAGTCAAGCAATTCATCTTGGCCCACGCCCTCAGCACACCCAAGGCCGAAAAGCCTGCTGATAAGTCTACGGATAAGCCCGTTGTCAAAGCTGCGGAGCAGTCTCCTGCAGCGGCGAGCAAACCTGTGGTGGCAAAAACGGCAGTTACCAAAGCTGAGCCTGCCAACAAGGTGAGCAAGCCAGTTGCAAAGAAGGCAGCACCGAAAGCCGAAGCCGCGCCAGTTGCTTCAGCTAAAAAGCCTGCTGCAGCGCCCGCCGCACCGCAAAAGAAAGTCGCAGCCAAAAAGGCTGCCCGATAAGCGTTTCAGACTTGAGGGACCGTGGCACCCCCGTGCTGCCAGCCAGTGATCTGAATCAGACGCTGGCTGGTGCGCTACTGGCTGCCTTGCCACAAACCCAGTGCCAGCGCTGCAGCTATGTGGATTGCCAAGCCTATGCCCAGGCGATGGCGGACGGCACAGCGGACATCAACCGATGCCCGCCCGGCGGCGAAGAAGGCGTGATCCGGCTGGCGTCACTGCTCAACAAAGAAGTCAAAGCACTCAATCCGAACCACGGCGCCGAGGGCCCGCGTAGCGTGGTGTTTATCGACGAAGCCTGGTGCATTGGTTGCACCCTGTGCATCAAAGCCTGCCCTACCGACGCCATCATTGGCACCAACAAGCGCATGCACACCGTGCAAGAGGCACATTGCACGGGTTGTGAGCTGTGTTTACCTGTTTGCCCCGTCGATTGCATCAAGATCGAAAATGCGAGTGGCACGTCCACCGGCTGGTCAGCTTGGTCGAATGAGCAAGCAGAAAACGCTCGAATTCGCTATGAATTCAGAAGCATCAGAATCAAGCAGGACGAACGGGAACGGCTGAAAAAGCATCAAAAAACAGCCCAAACCAAGCTCACTGATCTGGCCACGCATTCCCGTATTGCAGACCCCAGTGCCCTAGAGCGCAAGCGCGCCATCATTGAGGCAGCGATGGCGAGGGCAAAGGAACGTTCAGCCAAGTCCTGAGCTTGACTTGCAGGCTCAGGCCGCAGTTTCAAATTCTTCGTGGTGAATCACAGCCCTTGCCTTGCCTGTGTTCTTGGCAATCTTGCGGCGATACATGTCTTGGTCAGCCCGTTCAATGAGTTCATTGGCCGTCGCGATACCGTCCCAGCTGCAGGCTAAGCCCACCGTGCCACCAGTACAAATATCGCCGATTTCGCCCAAGCCGATGCAGTCCAGTTGTGCAGCCAAGGTCGTTTCAAGTTGGGCTCGGACCTGCTCTGCCGCCGCCAGACTGGACACATCATGGAGCAGCACCAAGAATTCGTCACCACCGTACCTGGCAACGATGTCGTCAGCATGGACTGCGGACCGAAGACGTTCAGCCATTTCCATCAAGACCTGGTCGCCCGCATGGTGCCCGAGTCGATCATTGACGAGTTTGAAGTGGTCCAGATCGACAAAGAGAATCGCAAATGCCTTGAGATCGGTGTGTTGCATAGCCTGAGCAATTCGGTCTTGTAGTGCCCGCAGGATAGATTCGCGGTTATGCAGCCCGGTCAGCGTGTCAGTTGCCAGACGGGTCTGCATTTCGCCAAATGCTTTGGCCAATCTTCCGATTTCGCCCCGGCTTTTGACGGTCAATTGGCCCAAGCGCTGGCCAACGCCAAAACGCTGTACCGCGTGCGTGAGTTGATGCAAATCGTCACTGACACGGTGAAGAATCGAAAACCCGATCAGCAAAGCGGCCAGTGCCGCCAAAGCCCCAATCACGGCCGTTTGTATCGCACTGCTGCCGATATCGCCCATGAAGTCGCTGCGTGGCACCGCGACCGCCACCCACCAGTTCAGGCCCGTGCTTTCGCTGATGCGGGTCACCGCCAGATAGGCCAGGCCCTCATCTTCTGTTTGAAACTTGCTTGTCCAGACGGCGTGCTGGGGCGGCCCCGAGATTTGGCCTTGCATGGCCACATAGGCTTGGGCTTGCAATGCATTGCCCGCTTCGCTGACATTCAAGCGGGTCCAGGTGCTATCGGCAAGCTTAGCGGCGTTGAGCGTTCGTGATGATGCCACCAACTGCCCGGCCTCATCAAGCACAAAGGCAACAGAATTCGGGCTGACCTTGATCGATTGAATGAAATCATTCACCCGCGTCAGGTGGATATCTGTGGCCACCACACCGCGCATTGCACCGCTCTCGGTCAGCACCTTCTTCGCCCGCGTAATGCCAAGATTGCCCGTATTGAAGTCTGCATAAATACTTGTCCAGATGGCCGTATCGCTTTTGGAGGCCGCTGCATACCAGGGACGCTGGCGAGAGTCCATTGCTTTGCTGATCGGTCGCCCATCTTGTGACTGTCGATCCACACCGTCTAACGTGTAAGCGACGCGCGGACTCTCTACGCTGTGTCGCACGCGAAGCTCGCCTTTTTCGGCATTCGAGCGGAATACACCGATCGACTGCCCCAACTCGTTGGCAAAGTAGATCGAGTTGTTAGGGTTCAGGTTCAGTGATGTTGCAGCCCACAGGCGGCGGCGAAGATTGGCCCAGTCGTCTTCAATGCGCTCGGTGGTGGGAATTCCCGCCGGAAACGCCGCCTCCAAGACGGCGGTGGAACTGTTGAGGTGCTGCTCTAGCGACGCATTGACATGACGTACCGTTTCCAACAGCAAGCGGTCTGACATGGTATCGACCGCCCTGCTTCCCTCCCGGTAAGACAAGCTGCCAATCACCAGCACAAGCGCTAACACCAGCACGACATACGGAATGGTCAACCATTGCCGAAGTGAAAAATTTTTGAGCATCAGTGCGTCCGAATTCTGGCGTCTTCAACTGACATGGTTTACATCAGCGGCCAATGGACTCGGTTATAGCCAGAAAGCCCTATTGAACACGCGGTGCACCGACCCCATTGCCAGCTTTACCGGGCACTGCCCCACATCACTTCACAAAAAAACTGTGCATTGACAAGGACTTAGAAACAACTGCATAACATCAAATTGAATCATTGGCCAACGCGGCAAATGCCTTGACAACCTCAGGCGGCGCCTGCACCAGCTCAATCAACACGCCCTCCCCGGCAATAGGAAATTCATCGCTCGCCTTGGGGTGCAAGAAGGTGATGTCAAAGCCTGCAGCCCCTTTGCGGATGCCGCCCGGTGCAAAACGCACACCCTTACTGGTGAGCCAAGTTACAGCCGTGGGCAGATCGTCAATCCACAGGCCGATGTGGTTCAGCGGTGTGGTGTGCACGGCGGGTTTTTTGTCCGGGTCCATGGGCTGCATCAGGTCAATTTCCACCTTGAAGGGGCCTGTGCCCATGGCGCAAATGTCCTCATCAACGTTTTCGCGTTCGCTCTTGAAGGTGCCGGTGACTTCCAGGCCCAACATGTCGACCCACAATTTTTGCAATCGCAGCTTGTCAGGGCCACCAATGGCGATTTGCTGGATGCCGAGGACTTTGAAAGGACGTGTGGTCATTGATGGATTCCTTAATGATGTGTCTTGATTTGCTGGCGACAAGGGCAATGCCTGTTGGCCAACGGGTTAACGTAAATCGCTCAGTGCAATGGTTTGGCGGCGAAGCACCTGGCCTTGCACGCTTTTGATCAGCAGATCGATCTGGCGTTTGGCCCAGTCCAGCTCGATGCTGGCGTAGTGGTTTTCCGTGACCAAATCGCCCAGGCGGTTTGGGCCGGCCTCTTTGGCTTTTGCCCAGGCGTGGGTCATACCGCTGGAGGTCAGCTCATACAGGGGATAGCGGCCCGGCACATGATGCCGATACAGAGCGCCAATGTGGCGGTCGCCTGAGAGAAACACCACGCCTTGGGCCTGGGTGCGCTGAATCAAGTCCAGCAAGCGAGCCTGCTCATGGGGAAAATTAGCCCAGCCTTCCCAGCCGTGGCCTTCCACAATCACCTGCACGCCTGACACGATCAAACGCACATCGGCAGGCATGCGCAGTTGCGCTTCCAGCCACTGCCACTGCGCAGCACCCAAGAGAGTTTTGGCCGGGTCGCTGTCGGGCAAATAGCGCTCTTTGCCAGGGGCATTGCGCTGGTCCGTCACTTTGAGCGCTGAGCGAAACCAACGGGCATCCAGCAAGATAATCTGCACGCGTTGCCCCAGTGGCCCTACGGTCAGCGCATCAAAGAGGCCTTCGCGGCTACGGCGCGGGTCGTTGTCGGGCAACTGCCAAAAATCAATGAAGGCATTTTTGGACGCCTGTTTGTGGATGAACTCTGAGCCGCCATCGTTCAGCCCATAGTCGTGGTCATCCCAAATAGCGACATGGGGAACGGTCTTGCGCAGTTGGCTGAACCCTGGGTTCGCGGCCAGCGTGCGATACGCCGATTGCAGGGCGTCGAGCTGCCACGGCTGCGTGCTGGCGTAAACATTGTCACCGCCGAAGATGAACAGATCAGGCTTGTCCGCCAATATTGCGTCCCAAATGGGTTGCGGTTTGCTTTGGTCGATGCAGGAGCCGAATGCTATTTTTTGAACAAGGCTGCCTGACTTCAGAGCCTGCAGACCTTCTCGGCGTACTTCGCCAACTTCTTTGACTGCGCTGTTAGCAGGCTCGACTCGATCAGCGATGGACGCCGCACAGCTTGCCAAGGTCAGCAAGCTGGCAGCACTGGCGGTGCGCGCCAGCAGTGTGCGGCGGTCCAGCATATTTGCTTTATGCGAACTCGATGATGACCTGATCGACAGTCAGCGACTCGCCCTTTGAAGCGAGCACCTTGCCGACCACACCGTCAGCTGACGCAAACAGCACGTTTTCCATCTTCATGGCTTCGATCACCGCAACGCGCTCGCCAGCCTGCACCTTCTGGCCGACCTGCACCGCCACATCGACCAGCAAACCCGGCATGGGTGACAGCACAAAGCGGCTCAAATCTGGTGGTGCCTTGAAAGGCATCAGGGCATGCAGTTTGGCGGCGCTGGGCGAGAGCACCAAGGCGTCGATTTGCGTACCGTTATGCGCCACGCGCAGTGCCAGCGGGTTTTTGCCTGCGGTGCGCTCAACCTGTGCGGCGAAGGGTTTGCCATTGACCGTACCGGTGATGCAAATGTCATTGAGACGCGATTTGCTCTCAATTTCATAGCTATTAGCACCGACCCGCATTGCCGCAACACCTGTTTTACCTGACATTTCGCCGATGTGGACAGGTACCTGACGGTGTTGGCCGTCTGCGCTAAGCACCACCACGGTGACATCGCTTTCAATCGCCACGCCGTAACCTGGCAATTGGCCGCTGATGTTGGCCGCGCGTTCGCGTGATTTGCGGCGCACAAAGGCGGCCAGCGCCACCAAAAAGTCGGGGTCGCTGTGGGGCACGTCCTCGGCAGCAAAGCCCTTGCCGTAGTTCTCGGCAATGAAGCCGGTGTTGAAGTCGCCCTTGACAAACTTGGGGTGCGCCAGCAAGGCAGCCTGGAAAGGGATGTTGCTGCTGATACCGCGAATCACAAAGCTGTTCAGCGCTTCGCGCATCTTGGCAATGGCTTCATTGCGGTTGACGCCGTGCACGATGAGCTTGGCGATCATGGAGTCGTAGTACATGGGGATCTCGCCGCCGTCGTAGACGCCGGTGTCCACGCGCACGCCCAGCAGATCGGCGGTGTTGCCAGCCTGCATCGTGGTAGCTGGCGGCGCAAAGCGCACCAAGCGACCTGTGGAGGGCAGGAAGTTGCGGAACGGGTCTTCTGCATTGATGCGGCACTCGATGGCCCAGCCATCGCGCTTCACCTCAGCTTGGGTCAACGGCAGTGCCTCCCCTGCTGCCACGCGAATCATCAGTTCCACCAAGTCCAGTCCGGTGATGCATTCAGTGACGGGGTGCTCCACCTGCAAGCGGGTATTCATCTCTAGGAAGTAAAAGCTCTGGTCTTTACCGACCACAAACTCCACCGTGCCAGCGCTTTGGTACTTCACCGCCTTGGCCAGGGCCACAGCCTGCTCGCCCATGGCTTTGCGGGTAGCGTCAGAGATGAAGGGCGACGGTGCCTCTTCAATCACCTTTTGGTGACGACGCTGGATGGAGCATTCACGCTCGTTCAGATACACCACATTGCCGTGACTGTCACCGATCAGTTGGATTTCGATGTGGCGGGGCTCTTCGACAAATTTTTCGATGAACACGCGGTCATCGCCAAAGCTGTTGCGTGCCTCGTTGCGGCAGCTGGTGAAGCCTTCAAACGCTTCTTTGTCGTTGAACGCAACGCGCAAGCCCTTGACGCCACCGCCCGCCGACGCCTTGATCATGACGGGGTAGCCAATGCCCTTGGCGATCTCAACCGCCTTTTCGGGCGTTTCAATCGCATCATTGACACCGGGAATGCAGTTCACGCCGGCCGCACCGGCTAGTTTTTTGGATTCGATCTTGTCGCCCATGGCGGCAATCGAATAGTGCTTGGGGCCGATGAAGGTGATGCCTTCTTCTTCCACCTGTTTGGCAAAGCCCGAGTTTTCGCTCAAGAAGCCGTAACCGGGGTGCACGGCCTGTGCCCCGGTCTGCTTGCATGCAGCAATGATCTTGTCAGCCAGCAAATAGCTTTCACGGCTCGGCGCAGCACCAATATTGACAGCTTCATCGGCCAACTTGACATGGCGGGCTTCTTTGTCGGCGTCAGAATAGACGGCAACGGTTTTGATGCCCATCTTGCGGGCAGTCGTGATAACACGGCAGGCGATTTCGCCACGGTTGGCAATAAGAATTTTGGTAAACATGTTCTTGTTCTCCTTAAGGCTCAAAGTGGAATGTTCCCGTGCTTGCGCCAGGGGTTTTCGAGCTTCTTGTTGGCCAGCATGACCAGGCTGCGGCAGATGCGCTTGCGCGTCTCGTGCGGCAGGATCACGTCGTCAATGAAGCCGCGCGCGCCAGCTACGAAGGGGTTCGCAAACCGGGCTTTGTATTCGGCCTCTTTGGCGGCCAGCTTTTCAGGGTCGCCCTTGTCTTCTCGGAAAATAATCTCCACCGCGCCCTTGGCACCCATCACGGCGATTTCGGCATTGGGCCAGGCCAGGTTCACGTCGCCACGCAGGTGCTTGGACGCCATCACGTCATAAGCGCCGCCATAGGCTTTGCGGGTGATCACGGTGATCTTGGGCACGGTGCACTCGGCGTACGCGTAGAGCAGCTTGGCACCGTGCTTGATGATGCCGCCGTACTCTTGGCTGGTGCCGGGCATGAAGCCGGGCACATCCACAAAGGTGATCACGGGGATGTTGAACGCATCGCAGAAACGGATAAAGCGTGCGGCTTTGATGGACGATTTGATGTCCAGGCAACCCGCCAGCACCAGCGGCTGGTTGGCGACGATGCCGACCGACTGGCCTTCCATGCGCGCAAAGCCAACAATGATGTTCTTGGCGTACTCGGGCTGGATCTCAAAGAAGTCGCCATCGTCGACAGTCTTGAGGATCAGCTCCTTCATGTCGTAGGCTTTGTTCGGGTTATCTGGCACGAGCGTGTCCAGGCTCATGTCCATGCGGTTGGATGGATCGCCACTCACGCGCACAGGTGCTTTTTCGCGGTTGTTGAGCGGCAGGTAGTTGTAGAGGCGGCGCAGCATCAGCAGGGCTTCTACGTCGTTGTCGAACGAGCGGTCGGCCACGCCCGACTTGGTGGTGTGGGTCAAGGCCCCACCCAGTTCTTCAGCGCTGACCTCTTCATGCGTGACGGTCTTGACCACTTCGGGGCCAGTCACGAACATGTAGGAGCTGTCTTGCACCATGAAGATGAAGTCGGTCATGGCCGGGCTATACACCGCGCCACCGGCGCAGGGGCCCATGATCATGCTGATCTGCGGCACGACGCCGCTGGCCATCACATTGCGCTGGAACACGTCGGCATAGCCGCCAAGCGACGCCACACCTTCCTGGATACGCGCCCCGCCTGAATCGTTCAAGCCAATCACGGGGGCGCCTACCTTCATCGCCTGGTCCATGATCTTGCAGATTTTCTCGGCATGCGATTCAGACAGCGCACCACCGAACACAGTGAAGTCTTGGCTGAACACAAATACCAAGCGGCCATTGATCATGCCGTAGCCCGTGACCACGCCGTCGCCGGGGATCTTTTGGTCAGCCATGCCGAAGTCCACGCAGCGGTGCTCGACAAACATGTCCCACTCTTCAAACGTGCCTTCGTCCAGCAAGACTTCGAGGCGTTCACGTGCCGTGAGCTTGCCCTTTTTGTGCTGGGCGTCGATGCGCTTTTGGCCGCCGCCCAAGCGCGCAGCGGCACGCTTGCTTTCCAGTTGGTCCAAGATGTCTTGCATGGTGGGTCCTGTTGTCTAGGGTTGGAATGGGTGAATGAAGGGGTAACAACTGCTATTTATTAGATAGCAGAAAAATGGGCAGGGTCATGCCGCGACAGCAATTTTCTGGCTGCAGTGGACGCCGCGACTTGGCCGTTGCGCACCTGCTGCTCAAGCTCAGGCAAAAGCTCGCGCACCTGTGGGTTGTGGGCAAAGGTCTGGCGCAGGCCTGCGTCGATGCGCTCCCACATCCAGGCGAGAGATTGGGTCTGCCTGCGAGCAGCTAGGCGGCCGTTGGCGGTCTGCAATTGCCGGTATTCGCTGACCTTGGCCCAGAAGGCATCCACGCCCTGCCCCAGCAAAGCGCTGATCTGGATGACCTGTGGGTGCCAAAACGATTTGTCGTGGTGCGCCGTGTCCGGTCGGCCGTGCTGCCCCAGCAAGCGCAGCGACGATGTGATTTGAGCCTGCGCTCGGGTGGCTGCAGCGCCGTCAATATCGGCTTTGTTGATGGCGACCATGTCGGCCAGCTCCATCACGCCCTTTTTGATGGCTTGCAAGTCATCACCCGCATTGGGGAGTTGCAGCAAGACGAACATGTCTGTCATGCTGGACACTGCTGTCTCTGACTGGCCAACGCCCACCGTTTCGACAATGACCACATCGTAGCCTGCCGCCTCGCAGACCAGCATGGCCTCGCGGGTTTTGTCGGCCACGCCGCCCAAGGTGCCACTGCTGGGGCTGGGACGGATGTAAGCACGCTCGTCCACCGAGAGTTTTTCCATGCGGGTCTTGTCACCCAGGATGGAGCCACCAGACACGGTGCTGGACGGGTCCACTGCCAGCACGGCAACACGGTGGCCCTTTTCAATCAGATACAGGCCTAAAGCCTCGATGAATGTGCTTTTGCCTACGCCGGGAACGCCACTGATGCCTAAGCGAAACGACTTGCCCGTGTGCGGCAAGAGCCCGGTGAGCAAATCGTCCGCCAGCGCCCGATGATCTGCACGGGTTGATTCCAGCAGGGTGATGGCTTTGGCGACTGCGCGGCGCTGCCTGAGCGGCGCCGACAGGTCCAACACATGGCCCAACAAATCGGACATAAACCTGCGCTGAGGTTAAGCCGCGAGGGACTTCTTGATCTGTTCCAGCACGTCCTTAGCGCTGGCAGGAATCGGGGTCCCAGGGCCATAGATGCCTTTGACGCCAGCCTCGTACAACATCTCGTAGTCTTGGCGGGGAATCACGCCACCGACGAACACGATGATGTCGTCTGCGCCCTGCTTCTTGAGTTCGGCAATGATGGCGGGGACCAAGGTCTTGTGGCCCGCAGCGAGGGTGGAAACGCCAACGGCATGCACGTCGTTCTCAATCGCCTGGCGGGCGCATTCTTCGGGTGTCTGGAACAGTGGCCCCATGTCTACGTCAAAGCCCAGGTCTGCAAACGCAGTAGCCACCACTTTGGCGCCACGGTCATGGCCGTCTTGGCCCAGCTTGGAGATCATCACGCGGGGGCGACGACCTTCGGCGTCGGCGAACGCATCGATTTCGGCCTTGAGTTGGTCCCAGCCTTCAGCGCTGTCGTAGGCTGCCGCGTAAACGCCGGTTACCTTTTGCGTATCGGCGCGGTGGCGGCCAAAGGCTTTTTCCATGGCGTCACTCACTTCTCCAACGGTGGCGCGTGCGCGGATGGCGTCGATGCTCAATGCAAGCAAGTTGCCATTGCCTGATTCCGCTGCAGAAGTGATAGCAGCCAAGGCTTGCTCCACTTGCCGTGAGTCACGTTTTGCACGAATTTCAGCGAGCTTGGCCACCTGCTGGTTACGCACGGCGACGTTGTCCACGTCAAGGATGTCGATGGCGTCTTCGGTTTTGAGTTTGTATTTGTTGACGCCAACGATCACGTCCTGTCCGCTGTCGATGCGGGCCTGCTTTTCAGCGGCAGCGGCTTCAATCTTGAGCTTGGCCCAGCCGCTGTCCACGGCCTTGGTCATGCCGCCCATGGCTTCGACTTCTTCGATGATCTTCCAGGCGGCGTTGGCCATGTCCTGCGTCAGCTTCTCCATCATGTAAGAGCCTGCCCAAGGATCGATCACGTTGGTGATGTGGGTTTCTTCCTGGATGATGAGTTGCGTGTTGCGTGCGATGCGGCTGCTGAACTCAGTCGGCAAGGCAATGGCTTCGTCAAAGCTGTTGGTGTGCAGGCTTTGCGTGCCGCCAAACACGGCCGCCATAGCCTCGATGGTGGTACGCACCACATTGTTGTACGGGTCTTGTTCGGTCAGGCTCCAGCCGCTGGTCTGGCTGTGCGTACGCAGCATCAGGCTCTTGGGATTCTTGGCGTTGAAACCCTTCATGATGCGGCACCACAGCAGGCGCGCGGCACGCATCTTGGCGATCTCCAGGTAGAAGTTCATGCCCACCGCCCAGAAGAAGCTCAGGCGGCCAGCAAAATCATCCACGTCCATGCCCTTGGCAATGGCGGTCTTCACGTATTCCTTGCCGTCGGCCAGGGTAAAGGCGAGTTCCAGCGCCTGGTTGGCACCGGCTTCCTGCATGTGGTAACCCGAAATCGAGATCGAGTTGAACTTGGGCATGTTCTTCGAGGTGTACTCGATGATGTCGCCAATGATCTTCATCGACGGCTCAGGCGGGTAGATATAGGTGTTGCGCACCATGAACTCTTTCAGAATGTCGTTCTGAATCGTCCCGCTGAGCTTGTCTTGTGACACGCCCTGCTCTTCTGCGGCCACCACGTAACCTGCCAGCACCGGCAACACGGCGCCGTTCATGGTCATGGAGACAGAGACTTTGTCGAGCGGGATCTGGTCGAAGAGCACCTTCATGTCTTCGACCGAGTCAATGGCCACACCAGCCTTACCCACGTCACCGGTCACACGCGGATGATCGGAGTCGTAGCCACGGTGAGTGGCCAAATCGAATGCCACCGAAACGCCCTGCCCGCCTGCGGCCAGTGCCTTGCGGTAAAAGGCGTTGGAGGCTTCTGCCGTAGAAAAACCTGCGTACTGGCGAATCGTCCAGGGGCGCACTGCGTACATGGTGGCTTGCGGGCCACGCAGGTAAGGCTCGAAGCCGGGCAAGGTATTGGTATGGGGCAGGCCTTTCAGGTCTTCCGCCGTATACAGCGGCTTGACCGAAATGCCATCAGGGGTTTGCCAGTTGAGCGCAGAGACATCGCCACTTGGGGCTGATTTGGCGGCAGATTTGGCCCAGGCTTCAAGGCTGGCAGGGCTGAATTCAGGCTTGTTTTCAGGCGTGGGGTGGCTCATATCAGGGTGCTTTCCATCAGATCGCGGCAATCATATCATTCATAATTATTTATGCAAAATATTCCAATCTCCTTACAATTGGCACTTCAGACCCACTTTTTACCTGCTCAACCTACCCATGTCCGCCCTGACACTCACGCCGCGCGCACTGTATGAAGAGGTTGCCGAAGCCATTCGGCAACGGATATTTCAGCGCGAGCTCGAACCGGGCAGCTGGATTGACGAGCTAAAGATTGCAGAGGAATATGGCATCAGCCGCACGCCGCTAAGAGAGGCGCTGAAAGTGCTGGCCGCCGAGGGCTTGGTGACCATGAAAGTCCGGCGCGGCGCGTACGTGACTGAAGTTTCTGAAAAAGATTTGACAGATGTTTATCACATGCTGTCTTTATTGGAATCAGACGCCGCAGGTTGCGTTGCACTTAATGCGACTGAATCCCAGTTAGCTGAATTACAAGCCCTGCATCAAGCGCTTGAAATTGCCATAGACAAACGTGAAACGTTTTTTGAATTGAATGAGCAATTTCATATGCTACTGCTGGATATTGCAGATAATCGCTGGCGCAATCAAATGGTCGCCGACCTGCGCAAAGTCATGAAACTGAACCGACACAATTCCCTGCTCAAGACCGGACGAGTGCAGGAGTCTTTAAAAGAACATCAGGATTTGATGAGGGCCATTGCCTCACGAAACGCCACAGAAGCAGTGGCATGCATGAAAAAGCATTTTGAAAATGGCCTAGAGGCAGCGGCTTGATAGCTGCCTGAATGGGCAATGAAATTGCACTCAGAATGCAATCCCGTCATTACCTGAGTCGCCAAGATTAACTGGCGAACTCAGATTAAAAAATCAGGCAATGACGAACGCAGCGCGGTCTTTGTCTTGAATCCACTTTGGTGCCTTGCCACGCCCTGTCCAGGTGGCCCCTGTTGCGGGATCGCGGTACTTCGGCGCAACTTTTCCGCTGGGCTTAGACACTTTTGATTTGGAACTACCACTGGAAGTAGCGCCAAAGACATCTTCAACCGTCAAGCCAAAATCATTTACCAATGTTTTGACTTGGTTTAAAGCCTGAGAAATTTCCGTTTGCCGTGCAGCGGCAATGGCTTGTTCCAGCGCTTCACGTTGCTGAATTAATTCTTTATAGCTTGCCATGGCACCCTTTCAAATCTAAATCAGATATGCAATATATGCCATTATCTTATCAGATCAAAACCTTAAAAGTAAAAACCTTATTTCGATAAAAGTATTTTTAATTGCGGCAAGGCCTGTTGCATCGCCATTCGCCCCGCTTCAATTGCGCGCTTGCGGGATCCAAAATCATTGCTCTTCATGCCAGCTAATGCGGGCCGAACAACAACGTCCGCGTCTTTTAATTCAAAGGCATTGATGCTTTTTCCCATGATGGCAAAAGTTTGCAAAAGTATTTGCAAGGTATCTGACGACGGATTATTTTCGGGCGCACTGGAAATATCTACGCCAATGATGACGTCTGCCCCCATGGCTTTGGCATAACGAACGGGTACTGGTGAGACCAAGCCACCGTCAACATATTCATGCGTGCCTATTTTCACGGGCTGAAACACGGCAGGCACCGAGCTGGAGGCTCGCACTGCCGTCCCCGTATCGCCGCGCTGAAACAGCACCCCTTGGCCCGACGCCAAATCAGTGGCAACAACCCCTAACGGGATCGACATATTTTCAAGCAGCTTGCCACCCACCAATGTATTGACGTACTTGGCCAATGCGTCTCCGCGCAACATGCCGCGGCTGAATATTGGCAAAGTCCAGTCGGTAAATGCCGCCTCTTCCATGCCCTCTGCGATTTGTTGTAACTGCGGACCTGTTTTGCCGCTGGCATAAATTGCCGCCACCAGGCTTCCTGCCGACGTCCCCACCACCAGGTCGGGCTTGATGCCGTTTTCTTCCAATACTTGAATGACACCCACATGCGCAAAGCCACGCGCTGCCCCACCGCCTAAAGCCAAACCCAACTTGGGTGGCCGCTTGGCAATGGGCACCGTGCCTTGGACAACAGGCGATGTCACAGGCGGCGTGGTGCTACATGCACCCACCAAGACCAGCAGCAAAGCGGCGGCTGAATAACGAAGAACAATAGACAAAGACATAACGAGCTTCGAAGGACGAAGGGGTAAAGACTAAGACGCGGCGGGTATTGTGCCTGTCGGGATTTCATTTGTTTGATAATTGACGTTTACGTTAACGT
>ERZ724510.11-NODE-11-length-118749-cov-7.250535_pt1 | contig 118749 bp, 101 predicted proteins | sample MGYA00376043_ERZ724510 | MGnify/ENA primary metagenome ERZ724510 (study PRJEB28724, sample SAMN07190888) | wastewater metagenome | isolation source: influent of sewage treatment plant in Hong Hong | place: USA: Christiansburg, Virginia | collected 2016-03-01 ... | reverse complement strand
GTCCAGCATGCGGTCGGCTTCGTCCAGCACCACATACTCCACCTGGTTCAGCACGCAGTTCTTGGCCTCAATGTGGTCCAGCAGGCGACCCGGTGTGGCCACCAGCACTTCGACGCCGGCTTTGAGCTCAATCGTCTGGGGCTTCATGTCCATGCCACCAAACACCACGGCGCTGCGCAGGTTGGTGTACTTGGCGTACAACTTGACCTGCTGAGCGACCTGGTCAGCCAGCTCACGCGTGGGCAGCAGCACCAAGGCACGCACGGGGTGGCGCGCGGGAGACGTGGAAGCGTTCTCATGTTTAAGAAGGCGTTGCAGAAGCGGGAGCGAAAACGCCGCCGTCTTACCGGTGCCGGTCTGGGCAGCGCCCATCACGTCTTTACCCGTCAACACCACAGGAATGGCCTGAGCCTGGATAGGCGTCATGCTCTCGTAGCCCATTTCGGCCACGGCTCGCGCCAGTGGTTCGGCCAGCGATAAATTAGAAAAAGATGCAGTCATTTAGCCGGGTATTGTCGCACTCCCTGCAAATTCTGCCAATTTTGATAGAGTGGCCCTATGCCTCAAGCCATTAAACCTAGGATTTTGCTCACTGGATTTGCGCCTTTTGGCGGGGACGCCATCAATCCCAGTCTGCACTTGGCGCAGGCCCTGCACGGCCATGAAATAGCGGGCCACGCGGTGATAGCAGGGCAACTGCCCACCGTGTTTGACGATGCCTTGCAAGCCCTTAGCGTCACATTGCGTAAGCAGCGGCCCGTCTTGGTGGTGTGTTTGGGTCAGGCCGGTGGGCGACATGGCTTGTCGTTTGAGCGGGTTGCCATCAATATCAACGATGCGCGTATCCCAGACAACGCAGGCCAGCAGCCTGTGGATACGCCCGTGGTGGTGGATGGCCCCGCTGCATACTTCAGCACATTGCCCATCAAGGCCATGGCCTTGGCCGCGCAGCAAGCGGGAACAACAGCCGAAGTCTCTCAAAGTGCGGGAACCTTCGTTTGCAACCATGTGTTCTACGGTTTGATGCATAACCTGCATGGCAAACGGGCTTTACAAGAGGTCAGAGGCGGGTTTGTGCACGTGCCCTATTTGCCCGAACAGGCAGCGCGCATTGCCGCCAGGGGCGAGCCACTGCCCCCGTCGATGTCACTGGACGTGATGCTGGCAGGACTGAAGGCCGCGCTGCAGGCGGCCGTGGAACACAAACTGGATATTGCAGCGGTTGGCGGCAGCCTTCACTGAAGCCTGGGGTCGGGCCAAGCACCCCGCCCCCACCTCGGAACTAACGGAGTCTGCAGACCAAAGCTGCTAAACTTCCCGCTTAGCGCATGCGGCTGAGCGAATATTCGGCGTCACGCACACGGTCGCGCGCACGGCGCAGGCTGTAGTCCAGATCGCTTAAATCATTGCGAACCCGGCGACGGTCGTCATCCTTTTGTGCATCGCGCAGTTGCCGCTCTAAGGTCATGCGTCTGCCGTCCAGGCTTCGAACCTGCTCACGCGAGTCGTAGACTTCACGCCCTACCCCAAAGCGCCGCCTAAAGTCTCCGTCAATCGACGCCGGGCAAGCCCCTTGGTAGCTTTTGCCCTCTAAACCCAGTTTGACCGCGTTGTCGGGGCGGCAGTAGGTGACAAGACCTTGGTCGCGCCCTTGCAAGTAGGCATTGGTGTCCACCGTCACCTTAGCCTCAGCGCAATCCTTTGCCAGGTCGTTGAGCTTGGAAAGCGGTTGTCCCGCCAGACCATCGCGCAAACCCACCTCACCCCAGCGGGCCACCTTGCATTCCTCGACGGACATGGTGGTGCAAGCACTCAGTAGCGCCAGCAAGGCACCCAAAAACAATCCAGAGAGAAGCTTCATGGTTTTCTCCATTAACACGCGCAACGTGAGCTCAATATGAGTGAAATCTTGACGCGCAGACTTTACCTTTCTTGCAAGTCCATGGCGGCAGCAAGGATCAGGCCCGCTTCAATGGTAAACAGACCTTGCCCCATCAAATTTAGGACCCCATCCGCCGGCAAGCACGCGAACTGCGCCACTTCCCCGTCCTGGTTCACAGGCATCACTTGGTCTGGCACTGTGGCCGTGTACCAATCAATGCGTTCCAGCAAGTAGCCTGCGCCACCACCGTCATGGGCTGGTCTGGCGAAGTCGATGTGGCCACCGTGTCGAATTTGGGTCAACTGCGCCATGTGCAAGCCCGCCTCCTCCCAGGTTTCACGCGCCAAGGCCTGTTCCAGGCTGTCTTGCGCTGAGACCATGCCGCCCATCAGGGTGTCCCACAAACCGGGGTCATTGGCCTTGTCCAGCGCTCTTTGCTGCACCCAGATCTTGCCGCTTGGCGTGAAGCCCACCAGATGAACAGCCTGCGTCGCGATGCCCAACGGACGAACCGCCGCACGTTCGATCGCGCCCACGGTATGACCTTGACTGTTACGCACACTCAGCAATTCGTTGCGCCAAGTGCCCGACAAACCCGCACCGTGCAAGGCGCGGGCAAGCTGTGCCAGTGCCGCTGACACATCGCCCACGATATCCCAGGTGGAACGCTCACTATTCAATAGCAAACTATGCCCATCTTTATTGCCGTAACCAGCAAACGGGAGCGGAAACTCCGCTTCTACTGAGCCGATGACCTCACCATTTGCTCGTAGCGGCATTCGCGGGCGCACAGGCGGCAGTTGCACTTGATCTTGCGCAGCCTTCAGCCAACCTTCCCAGGCTTGCATCACAGCGTCAGGATGGTGCAACCCGTGGTTTGGCGTGCTTCCAGTGCGCGGTGCGCAGATTGCACATCTTCTAGCGCAAAGCGCTGGTCAATTCGAATCTTGACCTGGCCACTGCTCACCACGGCAAACAATTCATCGGCCATGCTCTGCGTGGCGGCGCGTGAACTGATGTGGGTAAACAGGGTTTGGCGGGTGACATAAATCGAGCCTTTGGCCCCCAAAATACCTGGCGCAAATGGCGGCACCGCACCACTGGCATTGCCAAAGCTGGCCATCAAGCCCAGGGGAGACAGGCAATTGAGCGAGCCTTCCCAAGTGTCTTTGCCCACCGAGTCATAAACCACCTTTACGCCTTTGCCGCTGGTGATTTCCTTGACGCGGGCAGCAAAGTCTTCCTTGGCGTAGTTGATGGTGTGAGCGGCACCATGCTCTGCGGCCAGCGCACATTTGGCGTCCGATCCAGCGGTGCCAATCAGCTGCAGGCCGAGCGCCTTGGCCCATTGGCAAGCAATCAAGCCCACGCCGCCTGCCGCCGCGTGGAACAGCACATGGTCACCCGGCTGCAAGCCTGCTTGCGGCAAGGTTCGACGCAGCAGGTACTGTGCGGTCAGGCCCTTGAGCATCATGGCCGCACCTGTCTCAAAGCTGATCGCCTCGGGCAGCTTGCACACATTCATGGCGGGCATGACACGTACTTCGCAATAAGAGCCGGGCGGGTTGGCGGCATAAGCCGCACGGTCGCCTACCTGGAGATGCGTCACGCCCTCGCCTACGGCCTCGACCACGCCCGAGCCTTCCATGCCCAGTTGCAACGGCAACGGGTTTTGATAGAGCCCTGTGCGCTGGTACACGTCAATAAAGTTCAGGCCAATGGCCTTGTGGCGAATGCGAATCTGGCCAGGACCTGGCTCACCCACCTGCACATCAACCAGCTTGAGCTGTTCCGGACCGCCGTATTGTTCAATCTGTATCGCTTTACTCATGAAATCTCCAGGGGATGCAATAAATGGGGAAACCTTGTCTGCCAAAGTGTGCTGTAAGTGGCCCGGCTGGCAGATGCTGCGTATTCTCGCCTGCTCTGGGCTTGGTGATAATGAGTGCTATGCCCAGACTTACCCTGCCCAAACCACTCTCTTTGCGCCCGCCTTTACAAATTCCGGTGCAAACCTGCGTCCTTGGAGCGCGCCTAGGGCTCACCATTGGCGCGGCACTACTGGTGTGTCTAGCCACGCCGCTGAGTCAGGCGGCACCGGTGCAGTTACTGCGGGCGACAAACCTGTATTCGGATCCGGTGGGGGTGTCCCGAGTTTTGGGGCAAATCAATGCTGGGGCTGTGGTCGACACAACGGGTGGCCGCTATGGCCCATGGGTTGAGGTTCGTGTCAAAACAGGGCCTGCGGGTTGGGTGCAAGCGCTGGATCTGGCGATGCCTGACTCTGGGGGAACAGCACCGCCTTTGCCTGCGTCAATGGCTGTGGCCACATCCCAAGCCACCACCGCCTCAGACGCGCGTCCCGTGGCTGCCAGTGCTGCCATGGACGCGGCCATGGTGAGCGCCAACACCCCTGGCATGAACGAATTGGTGCGGGCCAGCACCTTTGCTGTATCGACGGAAACGGCTCGTGCTTTTGGTTTCTCAGGCGGATTGGAACTGGTCAAACTGCCACGTGCTGCGCGCCGCACACCTGCCAATGTGGTTCAAACACCCCCCATTGAACCCACAAACGCCCTGAAAAAGACCATGGGCCAAAGCTTCGCCGCCAAGCTGTTGGCGGGTCGAACACTGGTCACCGATGTTGCTGTCCAGCACTACATCAACCTGCTGGGCCGCTGGCTGAGCGCCGAATCAACCCGCCCTGATCTTGACTGGACATTTGCTGTCGTCAACGACACGGGTTTTAACGCTTTTTCGGCCCCGGGCGGCTATGTCTTTGTTACCCAAGGTTTGCTGGAACGCGTGGAGAGCGAAGCCGAGTTGGCAGGCATTTTGGCGCACGAAATCGTCATGGTGGCGGGGCGTTTCCACCTGCGTGGCGGCGTGATCGACACCCCAGGGTTACCCGATCAACTGGAGGCCGACGTCCTGGCCACCGAGCTTTGCGCACGCACGGGGCTTGAGGCCAATGGGCTCAGTGTTTTATTGAAGCGCTTGGCGGACCGGGGCTGGTTCCAAAAAGGGCCGTATCAACCCATGATTGCCAGCGTGCCAGACGCCAAAACACGGCTTGCCCACATCAGCGATGGGATTGAGGGTCGGTTTGATAACCTGGAAGTCGCGCCCACCAGACGGATTCCCGACCGACTGGCGGAACTCAAAACCCAGTTGATGGACAAAGTGCCGCGCGCGGCTGCACCTCAGTAAGTGCCAGGATAGGCGCCACCGTCCATCAACACATTTTGGCCCGTGATGTAGCTGGCTTGCTGGCTGCACAGAAAGGCACAGGTCGCGCCAAACTCTTCAATGTTTCCGAGACGGCGGGCGGGAATGGTCTTTTTGCGCGCCTCCACAATCGCCTCGACCGTGGTGCCTGATTTTTCTGCTTGAGCTTTCGACACGCCTTTGATACGGTCAGTATCGAACACCCCGGGCAGCAAGTTGTTGATCGTCACATTGGCAGCCGCCAATGGCGTGCGCGCCACGCCTGCCACAAAGCCCGTCAGGCCACTGCGTGCGCCATTGGACAAACCCAACACCTCGATGGGTGCCTTCACAGAGCTGGACGTGATGTTGACGATGCGCCCGTAGCCCCTGGCGGCCATCCCGTCTACCTGCGATTTGATCAGCTCGATGGGGGTGAGCATGTTGGCGTCCACCGCCTTGATCCAGGCTTCGCGGTCCCACGCACGGAAGTCGCCTGGTGGCGGGCCACCTGCATTGGTCACCACGATGTCAAATTCGCGGCGCTTGGCAAATACGGCGGCACGGCCTGCTTCAGTGGTGATGTCAGCTGCCACAAATTCAATGCTTGGGACAGGCTTTCCGCCCGCCTGTGCTTGACAACTTGCTAGCAAATTTGCAGCAGATGCTGCCAACACCTCTTGCCCGCGCGCCACCATGATTACATTGACACCTTCATGCGCCAATGCCTGCGCACAACCCAGCCCCAAACCTTTGCTTGCGCCGCAGACCAGCGCCCATTTGCCTGCAATACCCAAATCCATGGGGACTCCTTAATGGTTGACTAAAAACGATAGGGCTATCATATGAGCAGTTAAGGGTCAGCCCAGCAATCAGCCTGTGGGGCGGCCCTGTCCACAGGAGGCCTTCTCTTGACATCACACCCCTCACAATACTTGGCCACGCGGCATCGAATTGCTCACGTTTTGTCAGCGTTTGCACTCGTTTTAAGCGCAGCGCTGTTACCTGTGACCGTTCAAGCACAGTCCGAAGCTGTAAGCACCAAACGCACCACCGAATTGCGCGATGGCCCATCCGACAACGCCCGCTCGCTGAGCAGCCTGCCAGCGCAGACGGCCCTCACGCGCCAAGCGGAGCGTTCTGGCCCGTGGATGCAGGTTCGCACCAGCACCGGCGCGGTGGGCTGGGTGCACATGTTTGACATTGGCAACGCCAATACGGCCAGCACTGGCGGCGGGATGGCCTCCGGCTTTTTGCGCGGCGTCACGGGTTTGTTTAACAAAGGCGGTGCTCAGCAAAACACCACGGTAGCAACCTCCACCGTAGGCATACGCGGGCTGGACTCTCAGGATTTGGCCAACGCGCAGCCTGACATCAACCGGGTGAACCAGATGGAAGGCAACCGTGTCGATGCCAGCAATGCGCAGCAGTTTGCCGCCACATCAGGACTTGAGCGACGCGAAGTACCTGCGCTTGAAGCGCCTGGGCTGTTCGGTGGATCCATTGGCGGTTCATCAGCCACACCTGCTAACAGTTTTGGCAAGGAGGCACCGTGATGAAGATCCAAATTAAGTACCGGAACAACTCCGCCCCAAAGCAGCGCCGCTTTTCGGCCAGCGCAATAGGTGCGTTTGCCCTGTGCATGGCTTGTGTTCTGCCTGCGCAGGCACAGGACTTCAAAGGCCTGTTCCAGCAACTCATCAAGCCCGGACAAAGTCTGCCAAGCTTGCCGCAGGCACCTGCTTCCATCACCAATGTGCTGAACGGGGGCAGCGGAGGTTCATCTGTCAATGCTGGCGATGTTGCGCAACTACTGACTAAATCGGTCGAGCAAATTGACGAACCCAAAGAAATGGAGATTGGCCGCACACTTGCTGCTGTGTTGCTGGGCAGCAAACCCTTGCATCCGGACATGACGCTGCAGCGCTACGTAAACCGCCTGGGCCGCTGGATTGCCTTGCAGTCAGACCGCCCCGACCTGAAGTGGACTTTTGGCGTGTTGGATGACCCAGGTTACAACGCCTTTGCAGCGCCCGGCGGTTACATCGTCGTGACCAAAGGTTTGATTGACCGAGTGGCTGACGAATCAGAGCTCGCAGGCATCCTGGCCCACGAGATCACGCATGTCACGTCCAAACACCATTTGAAAGCCATGAACAAAAATGCTCAGACCAGCCTGGGCACGCAGTTACTGGCGCAGGCGGCAGCATCAAAAATCAACAACTCCATCGGTAAGAATTTGTCGTCACAAGTTGTTGCCCTGGGCCGCGACCTGTACAGCCGTGGTCTGGACCAAGGCGATGAGCTGGAAGCCGACCGCAACGGCGTTGCGCTGGCCACACGTGCGGGTTTTGACCCGTTTGGCTTGGTTGCCGTACTGCAGCAACTGCGCTCCGCGGCGCCCGACAATCCGATCTTTTCGCTGTCCATGAGCACTCATCCTGCTCCCCAACTGCGGCTCGATCAATTGGAGCAAGTCATGGGCAAGCAGCTGGATGCTTTTGTGGGCAAGCCGTCCGTCACATTGGCGCAGCGCCTGGGCAAGCGTTGATTTAGCAGCAAATGTGGAATGCAGGACTCATTGCCGAGGCGCACTGCGTGAAAACACGGTGATGCCTGCCATCACCAGCGCAGTGCCTGCAATCATCCAGCCGTTGAACGGCTCGTCCAAGATCAACACCCCCATCAGAATCGTGGACAGCGGACCCACCATGCCCATCTGAGCGGCAGCACTGGCACCAATGCGCTCGATCGCCATCATCACCAGCAGCACAGGCGCAGCGGTGCACAGGGTGGCGTTCAACACTGACAGCCAGATCACATCCGCGTCCAGGCTCATCACCGTAGCCATGGGTCGGGTCAGCAGGTATTGCGCGATGCAGAAAATGCACGCCACGCTGGTGGCCAGCCCCACCAATCGCAGCGAACCCAAGCGCTTGACCAGTTCCCCGCTGTAAACCAGGTAAATGGCGTAGCTGAACACACTCAGAACACAGAGCAATGCACCCCAGCCGATGCTTGCAGCCGAGGCCTTGTCCAGGTTCATTTCATGGCCGAACACCAACATCACGCCGCTGTAGCTCACGGCCATGCCAAGCATCTGCCCAAAGCTCGCGCGTCTGCGGTACATCAGCCAGCCCAGCAACATCACCACCGTGGGGTTCAGGTAAAGGATCAACCGCTCCAGGCTAGCGCTGATGTAGACCAATGCCGCGAAGTCCAAATAGCTGGCCAGGTAGTAGCCACTGAAGCCCAAGCCCAGCACTCCCAACCAGTCTTGGCGCGACAACCCTGCTTTGCCACGACTAGCCCACCAGGCCATCAAGGCAAACAGCGGGAGCGCAAACAACATGCGCAGCATGATCAGCGTGACGGCATCGACGCCGTGTCGATACGCCAGCTTGACAATGATGGCCTTGCCACTGAACGCAACGGAACCGATCAAGGCCAGCAGTAGCCCCGCGCCGGCTGGTTTTCCGTGCAGGCTGCTCAAAAGCCAGCGGCCAGGCCGTCACGGCGCGGATCGCTGGCAGCCATGTAGCCTTCGACCTTGGGGTCACCCATGCGCCAGATGAATTGGCCAGCGCCAAAGTCTTGGTAGGAGTCGTTGATCACATCCACCTGGTGCCCGCGTTGCAGCATGCCTTGGACGGTGCCCGCCTGCATGGCAGATTCGACATTGATGTTCAGCCCTGCGTTGAAACGCCAGCGCGGCGCGTCGCATGCGGTTTGTGGGTTTTGTTGGTAGTCGAGCATGCGCACCAGCGTTTGCATGTGCCCTTGGGGCTGCATGTTGCCGCCCATGACGCCATAGCTCATCACGGGCTGCCCGTCTTTGGTGAGGAAAGCAGGGATGATGGTATGAAAGGGGCGTTTGCCTGGCGCCACGACGTTGTCCGGGTTGAGCGCGCCAGGGCCCGCATCCAAACCAAAGCCGTGACCTCGGTTTTGCAAGCTGATGCCATAAGTGGGCTCGACACAACCTGAGCCAAAACCCATGTAGTTGCTCTGAATGAAGCTGACCATCATGCCGTTCTCGTCGGCTGCAGATAAGTAAATCGTGCCCCCCTTAACGGGGTTGCCGGCTTTGAAGTCTTGTGCAAGATTCATCTGAATCAACTTGGCGCGGCTGGCCAGATACGCATCGTCCAGCATGTGCTCGACCGGCATCCGCATGGTGGCGGGCTCAGAGACATATCGGTAAGTGTCAGCAAATGCGAGCTTCATGGCTTCGATCTGCAGATGTTGTGCATCCACACCATCAGGCGGCAATGACGACAGGTCAAAGTTACTAAGGATGCCTAAGGCGATCAAGGCGGCAATGCCTTGGCCATTTGGCGGGATCTCATGCAGGGTGTAGCCACGGTAGTTCTTGGCAATGGGAGTGACCCACTCGGGCTGAAAAGCCGCAAAGTCTTCCTCGGTATGCGCGCCACCGTTGGCTTGCGAGAATTTGGCAATGGCGGCGGCAATCTCGCCCCGGTAATAGGCCTCACCGCTGGATTCCGCAATGGCACGCAGGCCCTTGGCTGCTGCTTTGAACTGGAAGAGTTCGCCCACGTTAGGTGCCCTGCCCTTGGGCAAAAAGGCTTGCGCAAAGCCGGGCATGCCTTTGAGCTCATCCACGGGTGCGGCCCATTTTTGTTGAACCACGATGGGCAACAAGTAACCACGCTCTGCGATATCAATTGCGGGCTCGAGCAAGTCTGCAAAGGGCAATTTACCGAAGCGTTTATTCAGCGCCACCCAACCCGCCACCGCACCCGGCACGGTGACCGAATCAAAGCCACGCTTGGGCGGCGTCTTGGCATCAGAGCCGTACTTGCCTTTGAAATATTCTGGCGTCCACGCGGCAGGCGCACGGCCCGAAGCATTGAGGCCATGCATTTGCTTGCCGTCCCACAAAATGCAGAACGCGTCACTGCCCAGCCCACAGCTCACAGGCTCGGTCAATGTGATGACTGCTGCGGCCGCAACGGCGGCGTCAACGGCATTGCCTCCCTTGTACAGCATACGCAGACCTGCCTGCGCGGCGAGTGGATGCGATGTGGACACCACATTTCGCGCAAATACGGGCAAGCGCAGGCTTGGATAGGGTGTCGAGAAATTAAAGTTCATCTGCGGTCCTTAATCGGCGGTGATCTTGCGCTCGGAAATGATTTTTTTCCATTTAGCGGTGTCTGCAGCCACCATGTCAGCAAACTGCTGCGGCGTACTACCCACGGTCTCAATGCCCAACCGAGCCAGCTTGTCCTTGACCTCGGGATCAACCAGCGCCTGATTCGCTGCCGCATTGACCTTGGCAAGCACATCGGCATTCAGCCCTTTGGGGCCAAACAAGCCAAACCAGGTGTTGGAGTCATAGCCGGGCAACACCTCGGCAACGGTGGGTAAATCTGGTGCTAACGGGGTACGCTTGGCCGTGGTCACCGCCAGGGCGCGCAAGCGACCATCGCGCACATGAGGCAAACCTGTGGGCAGTGAATCAAAAATCACATCGACCTTGCCACTGATCAAATCTGGCATGGCCAGCGCGGTGCCTTTGTAAGGGATGTGAACCAAAAACACCCCGGCTTGTGACTTGAACAACTCAGCGGTCAGTTGCACGATGGTGCCGTTGCCGCTGGAGGCGTAATTCAGCTTGCCAGGGTTAGCTTTGGCGTAAGCAATCCACTCTTTCACGGAGTGTGCAGGACTGCTGTTGGGCACCAACATGATGCTGGGCGCATTGCCGACATGGGCGATGGGGCTGAAATCACGCACCGCGTCATAGGGCATTCGGGGGTTAAGACTGGGTCCAATCGAGTGCGTGCTAGAGGTTGCCAGCAGCAGGGTGTAGCCATCAGCTGTAGCCTTGGCGACCGCGTCGGACCCAATCGTGCCACCGGCACCTGGGCGGTTCTCAACCACCAGAGACTGCCCGAGTTTTTCGCCCAGTTTTTGCGACAGCGCTCGCGCAAAGATGTCGGTTGCCCCGCCTGCAGGAAAGGGCACGATCAGCCGTATGGGCTTGCTGGGATAGGTCTGTGCCTGTATTTGGGATGCCCCAAAGAACGGCAGACAACCTAAAGCGACTTGGATCAGAGTTCGACGTAGCATGAAATCAATCACTCCCTTTGGCGAAGATGCATTGTTACGCAGCTTGGCCACTAAAAACGAAAAAGGCACCCGAAGGTGCCAATTTTTAGTCCGTCACCGACGAGGATCACTCCTCGACGAATACTGCTTCGCGCTTGGACTTGATCGATGGCGACAAGACAACCGCAAGCAAGATCGCTGCGACAACCAGCAAACCGCCCGACAGTGGTCGCGTCACAAACACGGACCAGTCCCCGCGCGACAGGAGCAGCGCACGGCGCAAATTCTCTTCCATCATGGGGCCAAGAATCAGACCCAGCAGCAAGGGAGCGGGCTCCACGCTTAGCTTGTTAAACAAGTAACCAATGAATCCGAATATGGCCACAGTCCAGATGTCAAAGGTATTGTTATTCGTTGAATAAACCCCAATGGCACAGAACAGAACAATGGACGGGAACAAGTACTTGTAAGGCACGGTCAGCAGTTTGATCCACATGCCAATGAGTGGCAGGTTCAAAATCACCAACATGAGGTTACCAATCCACATGGAAGCGATCAGCCCCCAAAACAACTCGGGGTTGCTTGTCATCACCTGGGGACCAGGCTGGATGTTGTGAATCGTCATCGCGCCCACCATCAAAGCCATCACGGCATTGGGTGGAATACCCAAAGTCAGCAAAGGAATGAAGGAGGTTTGTGCACCTGCGTTATTCGCGGCTTCAGGGCCGGCCACACCACGGATGTTGCCGGTACCCAAGACCTTTTCACCTGGCTTGAGTTTGATCTTCTTCTCGATCGTGTAAGCGGCAAACGCAGCCAGCAAAGCGCCACCACCGGGCAAAATGCCCAACAAGGAGCCTATGGTCGTGCCACGCAGCACCGCAGGCGTCATGTGCTTGAAGTCTTCCAACGTAGGAAACAGACCCGACACCCCGGCCGTGAACACTTCGCGGTCTTCTTCTGGCTTGGACAAGTTAGAGATGATTTCGCCGTAGCCGAACACACCCATGGCGATAGCAACAAAACCAATGCCGTCAGTCAGTTCCGGGATGTCGAAGCTGAAGCGTGCGACGCCAGAGTTCACATCGGTGCCCACCAAGCCCATCAGCAGACCCAAAATAATCATCGCGACGGCCTTGAGCAGCGAGCCGGAGGCAAGCACCACCGCACCGATCAAGCCAAGCACCATGAGTGAAAAATACTCTGCAGGGCCAAACTTGAATGCCAGTTCAGTCAGGGGCGGCGCAAATGCGGCCAAAATCAGTGTACCCACTGAACCGGCAAAGAAGGACCCGAGACCAGCGGCCGCCAGTGCAGGGCCAGCTCGACCCTGCCGTGCCATCTGGTAACCATCCAGCGTAGTGACCACAGACGATGACTCACCTGGCAGATTCACCAAAATGGCAGTGGTTGAACCACCATATTGCGCGCCGTAGTAAATACCGGCCAACATGATCAGCGCAGACACAGGAGGCAATGCGTAGGTCGCAGGCAAGAGCATGGCAATGGTGGCCACGGGGCCAATGCCCGGCAAAACGCCAATCAAAGTACCCAGCACGCATCCAACCAAAGCGTAAAGCAAATTGATGGGCGTGAAAGCCACACCAAAACCAAGAGAGAGATTGCTTAACAGTTCCATTTTGTTTTTATCCTCTTAACCAGTAATGAAAGTTGGCCAGACAGGGAACTGCAACTTCAGTAGCACGACAAAGGCCAAGTAACTCCCAATGGCAAGCGCCGTTGCCAACAACAAAACAGGCTTAAGCTTGAATTCTTCCCCTGCCATGCTCGAAACAACGACCAATCCGTAGATGGCGACCATCAAGCCCATTGCTGGAATACCGATGCTGGGCAAACCGCCCAACAACACACCAAACAACAAGTTGGCCCCCAAAACAAAACCCAGAGGCTTCCAGGCAAATTTACCAATCGGGTCTCCATCTCCCGACTTCGACTTGAACGAATTGAAAATAATCAATGCGCCCAGCCCAGCCAGGATGTAGCCCAGCAGTTGAGGGAAATAACCTGGACCCATTCGGGCCCCATCACCAATGCTGTAGTTACGCGAACCGATGGCGAAGGCCAATCCGACCAGCGTGAACATGAGTCCGGCAAAAAAGTCTCGTTGACTTTTGAATCCCACGGGCATATCTCCTAAAAGTTAGATTTGGGCCGATTGTGGCGTCCAATCAACCCCAAGGTGAATGTGGATTACACCTACCTAGGGTAGTCACCTAGATTGCACACCACGCTTGTCACTTCGTGTACTGCGCTGCTCGTTTTTCCCCTGTGATCAGTCCAACGGTGGTGTGGCCGTGAGCACCTCTTCGAGGGTCGTCATGCCTTCAGCGACCCGTAATGCGCCAGCCAAACGCAAAGGTCTCATGCCATCCGCCACGGCCTGTCGGCGCAGGGAATCGATATTGGGCTCCTTGTTGACCTTGTCCTTGAACGCATCGCTGACCGCCAACAGTTCGTACAAGCCCATGCGGCCACGAAAGCCCGTCATGCGACAGTCTTCACATCCCACAGGCTTGAACGGTTTGTAGCCGCCGTTGAGCTTCCAGGGTTTGATGGCTGCCGCCAGCGCGTCTGGGTTAGATTCATCGTCGCGTATCGCACAGGCTTTGCACAGGGTTCGCACCAGGCGCTGGGCCAGCACACCCAGCACGGTCGCATTGATCAGGTACGGTGGCACGCCCAACTCCATCAGGCGCGTAATGGCCGACGGTGCATCGTTGGTGTGAAGGGTGGAGAACACCAAGTGGCCCGTCAGCGCGGCCTGTACGGCCATGTCGGCTGTTTGCAAATCCCGAATTTCGCCCACCATGATGATGTCGGGGTCCTGCCGCATCAGCGCGCGCAGGCCTTCGGCAAAGCCAAAGTCCAGTTGCGGCTGGGCCTGGGTCTGATTGAAGGAAGGCTCAATCATTTCGATAGGGTCTTCGACAGTACAGACATTGACCTCTTCCGTCGCCACTCGCTTCAAGGTGGAATACAAGGTTGTGGTTTTCCCAGATCCGGTGGGACCTGTCACCAGCAAAATACCGTAAGGGCGCTTCACCAATTGCTGCCAGCGGTCGGCGTCATGCGGTGTAAAACCCAAAGCATCCAGGTCTTTGACGGCGGTATCGGGGTCAAAAATCCGCATCACCATTTTTTCGCCAAAGGCGGTGGGCAAGGTGGACAGGCGCATTTCCACCTCTTCGCCACGCGGATTACGAGTCTTGATGCGGCCGTCTTGCGGACGACGGCGCTCCACCACATCCATGCGACCCAACAGCTTGATACGGGCTGTCATCGCCCCCAGAACACTGGACGGCATTTGGTAAACGGTGTGCAAAATGCCGTCGATTCGAAAGCGGATCACGCCCTGGTCGCGCCTGGGCTCCAAGTGAATATCGCTGGCACGCTGGTCAAATGCGTATTGCCAGAGCCAGTCCACCACTTGCACCACGCCCTGGTCATTGGCATCCAGCGCCTTGTTGCTTCGGCCCAGCTCCACCAGTTGTTCAAAGCTCGATCCGCTCGCTGATGCACCCGACTTTTGCGCTGAGCGCACTGACTTGGCCAGCGAGAAAAATTCAGCGGTGTAACGATGCACATCCAGCGGATTGGCCAAGACGCGCCGCACGGTGCGTCGTGACTGGCGCTCCACCTCAGCTATCCAGTCGGTCACAAAAGGCTCCGCAGTGGCGATGGTGACTTCGCTGCCACTGACCTGTACGGGCAAAATTTTGTGCCGTTCGGCATAGCCCGCGCTCATGGTGTCGGCTACTTTGCCGACATCCACCCTCAGCGGGTCGATGCGCAAAAACTCCATGCCACTGCGCGTGGCCAGCCATTGAACCAAAGCATCCACATCCAGCGCCTTACCGTCGCTGGCGCGTTCCATGGCAACATTGGACAGGCGCACCAAGGGGTGTTGGGCACTTTCAGAATGCGAGCAGCGGGCGATGGTGCGGACAGCTTCCTCTTTGCCGATGACGCCGTCTTCGGCCAACCAGTCGACAATTTGCCGCCAGTGCAAGGGGCCTTTGAATTCTTTGACGTCTTTGGTTTGGCGCGGTGCTTTGGTGGTCATACGGCAATCATGTTAACGGGTTGTATCCAGCAGTTGAACCAACAAAGGGTGCAGCACTTTGCGCGCTGTGTGGATCACATGAAACTGTTCTTCCACCTCCGGAAAGCTGGCCACTTTTTCGAGCAAGTGCATCTCTTGGAGCTCTTCATCCAAGGACTCCGGAGCGGGGAAAACCCCCATTCCCGCGGCACCAAAAGTGGTCAGTAAGGCACTGTCTTCAAACTCACCCACGATACGAGGCTGAATGCGTTCGCGCTCTAACCAGTGGTCAATGCGTGCCCTCGCCGCGGAGTGCCGGGTCGGCAAAATCATGGGCACCTGGGACAAGCTTTGCGGATAGCCTTGCCTCGCGAGTGGCGCCCACTTTGGTGGTGCGTACCAAGCAAGTGGACTGCTGAGCAATAAGCGGCTGGTAATACGCAGTTCAAGATGAGGTGTGGCCGCGCGATCAGACAAAACAACATCCAGCTTGTGCATGGCCAGTTCACCCAGCAGTTGCTCAAACTCACCTTCGTGACACAGCAGTCTGAGGTGAGGCTCGTCCAGCATGGGGGCCAGCACCCTGTGAACCGCCAGTTTCGCAATGCCATCTGAAATACCGACATTGAAGCGGACCACCTTGCCGCTGACCGCCTCCTGAACACGGTTCGGCAAATTTTCACCGAGGGCAAAAATCAGGTCTGCCTCACGCATCGCGGCGACGCCCGCATCGGTCAGCACCAAGTTCCGACCCTGCGCTTTAAGCAGACTCACACCCAGATCTTTCTCCAAAGTGCGCACTTGGGCACTGATGGTGGGCAAAGACATGTCTAAGCGCTCCGCTGCGCGGGCAATCCCCCCCTCTTTGGCCACCACCCAAAAATAGAAAAGATGCTTGTAGTTAAAGCTTTGATTCATGGACTTACGCCTTCCACATCATTAGTTTTTTTCTAACAAATTGTTTGTTAATGCTACCTTTAATTCTGTACCCAATCACACTAAAGTGCCAGCCTGACCATCAGCCCACTACTTTCAGTATTCATCACCATGCCGCCGCCATTTGTCAGATCTACACTTTTCACCTGTTTGACGCTGATATGCACTGTCTTCGGCGCCAACGCACAAACGCAAACGCAAACGTCACCATCGCCTCAGACCTTGACGCTTGCAGACGTGGTTCGCACTGTGGTGCAAAACAATCCATCGCTGCAAGCCGCGCAGCGCAGCCGCGATGCTGCGACGTCGGCTGTCACCAGTGCCGGCGCTGTACAAAACCCGCGCATAGAAACCACTTTGGGGCGCAACTCACAGCGACTGCCCAGTGCAAGCGCCGGTGGCGTCAGCGGGTGGGCCGTGTCGCAGTTCATCGAAAACCCGGGCATCCGGCGTGCTCGCTTGGATGCGGCAAGCTTCGGCAAAGATGCCAGCACCCATGCCATCGCGGTCAATACCAATGAGCTGGTTGCCCAGGTGCGCGTCAAGGCGTTCGAGCACCTGCTGCGCAAAGACGAAGCGCGGGCAGCAACTGAGGCCCTGAACCTTCTTGAGCAGATTCGCACCCGCGTGAAGGTTCGAGTCGACAGCGGTGAAGCGCCACGCTACGAAATCATCAAGGCCGACGCAGAAGTTATCAATGCACGGCAAAAACTCCAAACAGCACTCTTGCAGGTTGATCAAAGCACGGTGGCAATCAATCGTTTGGCGGCTGGGCATTTGCCCGTCTATTGGACGCTGCAAGAAACCTTGGGGGATGCGATCGAAGCACCTGCGTTGGAACAAATTCAACAGTTAGCGCAACGTGACAATCCCGAGTTGAAAGCACTTCAAGCAGAAGTTGATCGCCGCGAGGCCAAACTGCGCGAAGCGCAAGCTGGACGCTGGCCTGGTTTAGAGCTGCGCTACGGTCAATTGCGCGACCCGGAAATACGTCAGAACATGTTGACGGCGAGCCTGCAAATACCACTGGTCGACCAACGCAGCGGGCCGATTGCCGAAGCTGCTGCAGAACTTGAGCGCGCGCGAACTTTGCTTGATGGCCGTCGCGCCGAGCTGAGGCAACAAGTCCTGCTGGCCTGGAAGAGCATGGAGATTGCGCGTGTGCGCGTTTCAGCGCTCAGCACAGGCGCAGTACGCGAGGCAGAAGCTGCACTTCGCGTAGCGCAAGCCGCGTACCGATTTGGTGAACGCGGCATTCTTGACGTGTTAGATGCCCAGCGTTTGTTGCGTGCGGTGAATGCCGATTTGCTGGACGCGCGATTTCAAGTGCAGGCAGCAGGCATAGACCTGGACTTCCTTACAGGGCTTTATGCCGACGCAAACGGCGTCAATGTCAACCAACCATAAATCATGCCTTCAAGTTATATGACGTACCTCGCCCAAATCCCTTTACCTCGCTGGTCAATCACTGTGACAACGCTTGCCTGCGTGGTCATGCTCGCCGCCTGCAATAAGGCTGCGCCTTCATCCCCTGAATCTCAAGCCGCTGCAGGAGCACAAACACAAACGAAAGCGGCCTCAGACCCCATGCAGGTTGAAGTCAAGCCCGCCATGGCGCAAGGTTTTAAAGTCAAGCCATTGCAAACAGTTGACGTCACGGCGATGCAGGAAATATCTGGCCGCATTGACACCAACGAGCGCCTCGTCACCCGCATCGGTGCGGCGGTGACTGGCCGCGTAACCGACGTTATGGCTGAAGTTGGCGACGCTGTGCGCAGCGGCCAAACCCTGGCCCGAATCGCCAGCCCCGAACTGACCTCTGCACAACTTGGCTACCTGCGCGCCAAATCGACTGCCGAATTGGCTGAGCGCGCAGTGGAGCGAGCGCGCCAACTGATACAGGCCGATGTGATCGGGTCGGCAGAGCTACAGCGGCGTGAATCCGAGCTTTCGATTGCCAAAGCAGAAATGCGCGCATCGGCAGACCAGCTTCGACTGATGGGCATCCCTGCTGAAGGCATCGCCAAATTGCGCGATGAGGGCAGCCTGCACCCCGTAGCGGGTGTCACGGCTACCTTGTCTGGCGTCGTGACCGAAAGAAAAATCAGCCAAGGGCAGGTTGCTCAACCGGGTGACCAACTCTTTACTGTGGCCGATTTGTCCAACGTGTGGGTCATTGGTGCGCTGCCCGAGCAGGCCGCACGAACCGTTCAACTTGGCCAAAAAATCGAAGTCAACGTGCCTGCTCTGGACAATCGGAAGTTGACAGGCAAAGTTGTTTTTATCAGCGACACCGTTTCGCCAGAGACACGTACCGTCACCATCCGCACTCAAGTGGACAACCAAAAACGGGATTTGAAGCCGCAGATGCTCGCCACGCTGCGGATTGCCGGACACAGCAGCCCACAGTTGGCCGTCCCCATTGGTGCGGTGGTACGCGAAAACGACAAAGACCATGTCTACGTGCAAACCCAAGCCCTGCAGTACCGCCTGACCGCGGTTGATCTTGGGCCAGCCACAGACGGCGTGCGCCCTGTGATCAAAGGCTTGGCTGCCGGAACGCCCGTGGTGGTGGAAGGTGCTTTCCACCTGAACAACGAGCGCAAGCGCGCAGAACTGGAGTAAGGCCGTGCTCAACTCACTGATTCGCACTGCGCTATCACAGCGTTTGCTGGTCGTCGTGCTGGCACTGGTGCTGTGCGGCTTTGGATTTCGTGCTGCGACCAAACTCTCTGTGGATGCCTTCCCCGACGTGACCAACGTGCAGGTCCAAGTCGCCACCGAATTCAGCGGTCGCTCACCTGAAGAGATTGAACGCTTTGTCACGGTGCCGCTAGAGATCGCCATGACCGGCCTGCCGGGCTTGGTGGAGATGCGCTCGCTCAACAAAAGTGGCTTGTCCATCATCACCTTGGTCTTCACCGACAAGACCGACGTTTACTTTGCACGCCAACTTGTGACCGAGCGACTGATTGAGGTCAACCAACGCATGCCTGCCGGCGTCACCCCAGTGCTGGGGCCAGTCACCACCGGCTTGGGCGAGGTCTACCAATACACGCTAGACCATCCTGACGACGGCCAACGTGCGCTGACGCCAGCTGAACTCGCCGAGCGCCGCATCGTGCAAGACTGGGTGGTTCGCCCCCTTTTGCGCTCCATCCCTGGCGTGGCCGAAATCAACTCGCAAGGGGGCTATGTGCGCCAGTATCAGGTCTTGGCCAGCCCCGAGCGGCTGCGCCACTACAACCTGTCGGTGCAGCAGGTGGTGCAAGCCATTGCCAGCAACAACGCCAACGCTGGCGGCGGCATCTTGCCCCAAGTGACCGAGCAGTTCCTGATTCGCGGTGTGGGCTTGATTCGGACACTCGAAGACATTGGCAACATCGTGGTCAAAGAGCAGTCTGGCGTGCCCGTGTTTGTGCGCGATCTGGCGGAAGTCAAGATCGGCCACGAGGTGCGACAAGGCGCCATCATCAAAGGCGGCTACACCGAGAGCGTATCGGGCATCGTGTTGATGGCGCGAGCCGGCAACGCCAAAGAAACCGTGACCCGGGTGAAAGCCAAAGTCGCGGAGATCAACGCCAAAGGCATGCTCCCAGATGGCCTGAAGATCGTGCCTTATTACGACCGCACTGAACTGGTGGACTCCGCCCTGTGGACGGTCGCCAAAGTGTTGATCGAGGGGATCTTCCTGGTGGTGGTCGTGCTGTTCATTTTTCTGGGAGATGTGCGCTCCAGCCTGATCGTGGTGGCCACACTCATCATCACGCCGCTGACCACCTTCATGCTGATGAACCGTTACGGCATATCTGCCAACCTGATGTCGCTGGGGGGGCTGGCCATTGCCATTGGCCTGATGGTAGATGCCACCGTGGTGGTGGTGGAGAACGTGTTCCACCGCCTAGGCGAAGCCACTGCGACAGGTGTGTCGCGCGTCCGGGTAATTTTGCAGGCCACCATGGAGGTGGCCGTGCCCACCATCTTTGGCATTGCCATCATCATTTTGGTGTTCTTGCCCTTGATGACGCTGGAGGGCATTGAAGGTAAGTTGTTTGCCCCGCTGGCGCTGACCATTGCCATGTCGCTGGCCGTGTCGCTTGTGGTTTCGCTGTTTTTATCCCCCGTGCTGTGCGCCTACATCCTCAAAGGGGGTGCTGACCACGACACCTGGATCATTGCCTTCTTGAAGCGACATTACCTGCGCCTCTTGGACAACTCGCTGAGCCGCCAGCGCATCACCTTAGCCGTCGCTGTGGGCTTGCTGGTCGCTTCGCTCGCGCTGTTCCCTCTGCTGGGCAAATCCTTCATGCCCACCATGAAGGAGGGAGCGCTCACGCCTCAGATCAACCGTGTGCCTAGCATCTCTTTGGACGAGTCCATCCGAATGGAAATGGCCGCCATGAAAACCATCGCCGAGGTGCCCGGCGTGCGCATGGTGGTGTCCAAGCTAGGACGGGGTGAATCCCCCGCTGACCCGGCTGGCCCGAATGAGTCAGACCCGATTGTGCTGCTGGACCCGAAATCTGGCCGCACACAAGATGCCATCGACGAGGACATTCGCCAACGCCTGTCCAGCATTCCCGGCGTGCAAATCGTGCTGTCGCAGCCTATAGCGGAGCGGGTAGATGAAATGGTGACGGGGGTGCGCTCTCAGCTGGCGATCAAAGTCTTTGGTGATGACCTGGGTGAGCTGCGCCGCATCTCGGAACAAGTGGCACGCATTCTGAAAGGTGTGCAGGGTTCCAGGGATATCCGCATCGAACGCCTGTCCGGGCAGCAGTCATTGACGATTGATGTCGACCGCAAAGCCATTGCACGCCACGGCATCAATGTGGCCGATGTCCAGGCTTTGATCGAAACCGCCATTGGCGGCAAGGATGTCACCGTGCTTTACGAAGGTGAGCGCCGCTTCAACGTGGCAGTGCGCTTCCCCGAGGCCGCTCGCAATTCCGTTGAGTCCATTCGCAATGTCATGTTGCGCACACCCGACGGTGCCATGGTGCCGCTGTATACGGTGGCCAACATCGAATTGCTGGACGGCCCTGCCCAGGTCAGCCGTGAGAGCGCCAAACGCCGCGTCGTGGTCGGTGCCAACGTGGAAGGTCGAGACCTGGCAGGTTTTGTGAAGGAAGTTGAGGAACTCCTGGCAGCTCAGGTCAAGTTGCCCGAGGGCTACTACTTTGCCTTTGGTGGCCAGTTTGAAAACATGCAGCGCGCCATGGGCACGCTGGCGGTCATCGTGCCGCTGACCATTGTGGCCATCTTCTTCCTGCTGTTCATGTTGTTCAAATCCGTCAAGCTGGCGTCCCTGATCATTTTGGTGCTGCCCTTTGCCTCTGTCGGTGGCGTGATCGCGCTGTTTGTTACCGGCCAGTACCTGAGCGTACCGGCGTCGGTAGGCTTCATTGCGCTGTGGGGCATCGCTGTGCTCAACGGTGTGGTGCTGGTCAGTTGCATACGCCGCCTTCGCGAGGACGGCAAAGACGTAGCCACTGCCGTGCGCGAAGGCTGTGTCATGCGGTTCAGGCCCGTGATGATGACCGCCACGGTGGCACTGCTGGGCTTGGTTCCGTTCCTGTTTGCGACCGGCCCGGGGTCAGAAGTGCAAAAACCCCTGGCCATTGTGGTGATCGGTGGGCTGATCTCATCCACCCTACTGACCTTGGTGGTGCTGCCTACGCTGTACCGCTGGTTTGACGAAAAACCCCTCGAAGCCTGATTTGGAGAACCGCCATGAAAGAAATCCGCGCCATCATCCGCCCCAACCGCCTGGAAAAGCTGCGCAACGCGCTGCGGGACCTACCGGACTTTCCGGGGCTGACCGTGCTCAAAGCCGAAGGCTTCACCGCACCATCAGCCGTACATAAACGCACAGACGCTGAAGAGCTGACCGACTATTCACCCAAGCTCTTGGTGTGCGTTTTGGCGGACGATGCCGCAGCTGCGCAAATTCAAGAAATCATCGCGAAGCAATGCAGCACAGGGCAAATGGGCGATGGTTTGGTGTGGACACTCGATGTGGGATCGGTCACTCGGATTCGGGATTCAAGCTTGCTGTGATTTTCAATCAGTTCGTATTTATCTTATCAAAACATAGAAATTAGATTGTTTATTTCATCAATCAAACCCTCTAAAGTGAAGGCTCGTTTCAACCCATCAGGAGTTTTTGATGAACATTGTTTTTGATGCCAAACCAGTCGAAGCCAAGTCTCTGCGCGAACTGACCGTTGAGCGACTGCGCTTTGCCCTTCGCCGCCTCTACACCTTTGTCAACACAGCGCGGGTGCGCTTCAGTGACGTGAATGGCCCGCGCGGTGGGGTGGACAAACATGCCCATATTCAGCTGAACCTCTTGTCAAATGGAACAGTTGTGGTTGAAGCCCGCGCCGACTCTTGGCGCACAGCGCTCGAAACCGCGTTGAAGCGCGCCATTGCCCAGGTCCTTCGCACGCTCAAGCAGGCACGTCGCCCTGAGCGCAAGTCGATTAAAAGTTTGCTGCCAACGTCAAATTGAGCGACCGCACCGGCAACGCAACACGAAACATCCAATTTTTAAAGTATTTACGGAGCAAATCATGAACCGTTTCTCATCCAAACCAGAGACAAAAGCCATCCATTGGTCAGACAACCAAGCTTTCAACAATGGTGACTATGTCCAAGCTGAATCAGCTTTGCAAAACCGCGTGGTGCGCAACACCTACGCTCTCTTGGCCATGACGCTGCTGTTCAGTGCCGCAGTGGCCACGGCATCCACCACCCTGAAGCTGCCCTCTCCCGGCATCATCGTGACCTTGGTCGGCTACTTTGGCCTGCTGTTTGCGGTACACAAACTGCAAAACAGCGCTTGGGCTTTGCCTGCCGTCTTCGGACTGACCGGCTTCATGGGTTACACCTTGGGGCCCATCCTGACCCGCTACAGCGGCTTGTCCAATGGTGGCGAGATCATCGGCATGGCCCTGGGCGCAACCGCTGTTACCTTCATCGCCCTGTCGGCCTACGTTTTGACCACGCGTCGCGACTTCAGCTTCATGGGCGGCTTTCTGTTTGCGGGCATGATGATTGCGCTCCTGGGCGGCATCGCAGCCATGGTGTTCCAGGTCCCCGCACTTGGCCTGGCCGTATCAGGCATGGTCGCACTGCTGTCTGCAGGCTTGATCCTGTTTGAAACCAGCCGCATCGTGAACGGCGGTGAAACCAATTATGTGTTGGCCACGGTAGGTCTGTTTGTTTCGCTGTTTAATCTGTTTACCAGCTTGCTGAGCCTGTTTGGCATTGGCAGCAACGACTGATTTCAGCAGCGATCAAACGCTTACACCTCCTTGGTAATCCTTCGAAACTTTCGCCGCTGGCTACGCCGACTGGAACCGCGCGTGCTGGCCAGCATGAATGGCCCCCTGCTGGGGCGTTTGCGACCCTGGTTGGACGGCAAGGACGTGCTCAACTTTCACCGCAACCCGCTCGCCATGGGGGTTGCCATCGGCATGTTTTGCGGCCTGATTCCCGGGCCGCTGCAAGTCGCTGGCTCGTTGCTGCTGTGTGTCTGGCTCAGAGCCAATCTCATTGCAGCGGCTGCGGCCACGTTCTACACCAACCCTTTGACCATCGTGCCGCTGTACATGTTGGCTTTTCAGATTGGAAAGCTGATCCTGCCGGTCAACTCGGCTGATTCTGTTGACAGTTTTACAGGTGTGAACTGGTCAAACGGCGTAATAGAAGGGATCTCGTCACTGGGCATGCCCTTGTTCGTGGGTTTGCCCATCCTGGGCTTGATGTTTGCTGTTGTTGCCTACTTGCTGGTGCAGTTGGTTTGCCTATTACCCGTGCTCGAGCGGCTTCGAGTCATGCAAAAAAGAGTCAGGCAACCAGTGGCTTAAACACCCGCATCCACTTGGCAGCCGTCAGGCCCCAGCGGCGCTCGATGACCTCGGCGCGCTGGGCAAACAGGGTTTTGTTGAATCGTGCTGGGGTGCGCAGTGCCAACACAACGGTGTTGCCCTCGCGCGTCGGCTTAAAGGCCCAAACCGCATCTTCACCAAAAGCAGCGCTGATTTTCTCCAGGCTTTTTTCATAGCTGGACGAGCGGCCAAAAAGGTTAACCGTCATGGCCCCGTCGCCCGTCAGCAGTTGGCGGCAATCGGCATAGAACTCGGTGCTGTCCAGCACTGGGGCTGCTGCCTCGTGGTCGTATAGGTCCACCGCCAGAGCATCTACCGTGCCGTGCCACATGGGGTTGCGGATTTCTTCTGCAGCATTGGCCAGCACCACGCGTTGACGCTCATCGTCTGGCGGCAGTTTGAAGAGACTGCGACACACGGCAATCACTTGCGGATTGATCTCAATCGCGGTCACGGTCATGTGAAGCTTTTTGCGGCAAAACTTGGTAATCGCCGCAGCGCCCAGTCCGAGCTGCATGGCGTGGCGTTTGCTGACGCTGGTGGGTTCCACAAACACCAGCCAAGCCATCATGCGCTGGACGTATTCCAGCTCCAGGTCATAGGGTGCCGTCACCTTCATGCTGCCCTGAATCCACGGCGTGCCCAGGTGCAGGCTGCGCACGCCCCGGTAGTCGGAGTAGTTGACTTCGGGGAACTCGTCTTCAGGCAATTCGTCCTCTGGAGGATTTTGTGTCTTGGTGCTCATGTCAGTGTGTTCTCAATTTCAGATATTGCCCCAGTACGGCACGCCACTCATCACGCTTACGGACGTAAGGAACAGCGGCGTTGGCCGGACTGGTAGATGGCAACTTATGCACCGGCAGGCCGAGGGCCTGGGTAAGCTTGTGGTGTTTGTAGCTCTCTGCCCCATTGTGGACGATGGCCTGGAGCTGGGGGCATTGTGTCAGCAAACCAGCAAGGTCATTGCGCTGCGCATGGCGAATATTGCTGTCCAGACTGCCTTCGCGCTCGCAGGCGGCATACACATCCCACAAGGCCACGCCTTGTTCAAGCAACCATTCACTCTTGATTTGATAGCTAGAACTGCTTACCAGTCCTGCCGGAACAGGAAATATCTCCATCAGTATTCGCCAGAAATGGTTTTGCGGGTGCCCGTAATACTGTTGGGCGGCCAGTGAGGCGGCCCCCGGAAAGCTGCCCAGTACCAATACTCGGCAGTCGGGCGCTGTCAGCGCAGGCAGGCCTTCAAGCCGATGCCCAGGCCGCACGATTTTTTCCGGAGACTTTCGCAAGGTACAGTGCTTCATCGGCCCGGCGCATGACATCCGACGACGTTTCATCGGGTTTTTGCATGGCAACACCGACACTGATGGACATCCTGCGTCCGCTGACAAACTGTTGGTTAACCTGCCCCACCAACTGCGCCGCCAATGCATTGGCCTGGTCCCGGTTCGCGGCGCAGAGCACGGCGAATTCCTCACCACCAAGCCTTGCGACAGAGACCGACTCCGGCATAGCCTTTAGAACCTTGGCCACTTCGATCAGTGCTTTGTCGCCCACGTCGTGTCCAAAGTCGTCATTGATCCGCTTGAAGTTATCAATATCGGCCATCATGAACACCAGGGGCTCGGTGGCTGACTGCTGCAGGCGTTTCCAGCTTTCGGTGAAGGCGCGCCGATTGGGCAATTCGGTGAGTGGGTCCATGTTGGCCGACTGGTGCAACTGGCGCTGCGCCCGGTAGCTTTGGGAACGGTAAGAGCGGAACAAGACGGAAGAAGCCACGCCAGCTAACATCGATCCGATGATGATCACAGGCACAAATACCTGCTTCACACCTGAGTCAAGGACGGGCTGGACAATCAGGCTGAGCGTGACCCAGGTCAAGCCAGACCCAAACACAAAATCCTGCACACGGTGGTAAATGGTGGCCGTGGTGAGCGTCACGCACAGGCCGATGGGCAAAAACCAAAATCCAGGATCGTCTGCCAGTCGCGTCAGCACGGCAAAACCTATCACCACGGTTTGGACATTGAATAACCCAACCAGAAACAACTGACGCATGGTGGTGACGCGCCTTGTGAGCGCGGCTCCCCCAAACGCCAAGACCGGCCACACAAAGTGCCACGGGTGAAACTGGCCCTGCACCACATCCATCAGCACCTGCGCGATCAAGCAAAGACTCGCTGCCAGAGCCTGCAACGCCGCCGTCATAGGCGCAATGTGCCTCAGCGTCTCGCGTTCAAAGGTGGTGGCAGGGGTGGTCACGATTTGAATATACCGATGCCTGCTCAGAGATGCTTAGCCGCTTCAAATTCACCCTATTCGAGGCGAAGGCCTTTGGGCAAGGGGAACTTCACCGTCTCTTCCATGCCGGGCATCTTGCGAACCGCCAAGACACCCAGTGCTTTGAGCCGTTCAATCACCTGTTGCACCAGCACATCAGGGGCTGACGCGCCCGCCGTCAAACCCACGCGAGTCTTGCCTTCGAACCATTCGGGGAGAAGCTCTTCGGCGCTGTCCACCATGTAGCTCTCGGTCCCGAGTTTGCGGGCGACTTCGCGCAGACGGTTGCTGTTGGAACTGGTGGGGCTACCCACCACGATGACGATGTCGACTTGCGGGCTGAGCACTTTCACCGCGTCCTGACGGTTTTGCGTGGCGTAGCAGATGTCTTGCTGCTTGGGTTCGCGCACCAGCGGGAACCGCGCTTTGACGGCAGCGGCAATTTCAGCAGCGTCATCTACGCTCAGCGTGGTTTGCGTCACCATGGCCAGCTTCATTGTTTGGGCGGGCTGCACGCGGGCAACATCCGCGACGTCTTCCACCAGATGGATGCCACTGTCGAGCTGCCCCATGGTGCCTTCCACCTCTGGATGCCCTTTGTGGCCAATCATGATGAACTCGAAACCCTCTTTGTGCAGCTTGGCCACCTCCACGTGTACCTTGGTCACCAGTGGGCAGGTGGCGTCAAAGATTTGGAATCCCCTCGCAGTGGCTTCGTTTTCGATGGCTTTGCTGACGCCATGGGCCGAGAAAACCAGCGTGGCACCTGGGGGAACATCGTCCAACTCTTCAATGAAGATCGCTCCGCGCGATTTCAGGTCATTCACCACATAAGTGTTGTGCACGATCTCATGTCGCACGTAGATGGGAGAGCCGAATTTGAGCAGGGCCTTATCGACAATTTCAATGGCCCGGTCCACACCTGCACAAAAACCTCTCGGTTCAGCAAGAAGGATGACCCCCTCGCTTGCCGCTTCGCGTGCTGCGCTGCCCCCCGAGGGGGTGCGGCCCAGCGCGGCGGCCGACATAATTTCCTTGCTCATAAAACGCCCAAGAGTTTGACTTCAAACGTCACAGGCTGCCCAGCCAGCGGGTGGCTGAAGTCAAACTGAAACGATTGCTCTTTGCCCTCGCCCTTGACCTGTTGCAACACCCCTGCAAATGAGCCCTGACCGTCTGGCGTGGGGAACTGCACCACATCGCCCACGTTGTAACGCTCCAGTGGGTCGCCCATATCTGTCAGCACTTTGCGCGCAATCCATTGCAGCATGTCGGGGTTGCGTGGGCCAAAAGCCTCGCCTGCTGCCAGTTCAAACGTGGTGTGGGTTCCCTCAGCCAAGCCCAGCAACCGTTGTTCTACGGCGGGCGACAACTGTCCACTGCCCAGCGACAGCGTCGCAGGCTTGTCGTTGAAGGTATTGATGACATCTCCAGCAGGCCCAGCCAGGCGGTAATGCAGGGTCAGAAACGAATCGGCCACCACGACCGGGATTTCGGCAATGACAGCCGCAGCGGCGACGGCGGGGGCAACTTCAGGCAGGGTCTGGGACATAAAAGCTTCGTTAACATCACTCGATAATCAGTCTCAATTGTAAGAAGCCGCTCACATCGAACTTGGCAAGTGCGTTTTTAGCGCTTTCCGCCCCTTTTGCTCATGCCCCTAAAAGACTTACCCGCCGATGCCCGCCCCCGTGAAAAGCTGCTGGCGCGTGGCCCCGCAGCGCTGAGCGACGCCGAGCTCTTGGCGCTGCTGCTGCGCACAGGCATTCAAGGCAAAAGCGTTTTGCACTTGGCAGACGAGTTGCTGGCGGACCCCGCCAAGAACCCCAACGGCTTTGGTGGCATCAGCGGCTTACTGCACACCAGCGCGCAAGACCTGGAGCGCATCAAAGGCCTGGGGCCCGCAAAGCGCGCAGAGCTGGTTGCTGTGCTGGAACTGGCCCGGCGTGCGCTGGCCGAGCAACTCAAAGAGCGCACCGTGTTTGACACGCCCCATGCGGTGGGTGACTACCTGCGCTTGCATTTGGGACAGCGCCCTTATGAAGTGTTTGCAGTGCTTTTTCTGGACGCGCAAAACCGCCTGCTGGCCATAGAAGAACTGTTTCGCGGCAGTTTGACGCAGGCCAGCGTTTACCCGCGCGAGGTGGTGATCCGCGCCCTGCACCACAATGCCGCCGCTGTCGTGCTGGCCCACAACCACCCTAGCGGGAGCGTGCAACCGTCGCGCGCTGACGAATATTTAACCCAAAGCCTCAAATCAGCCTTGGCACTGCTCGACATTCGTGTGCTGGACCATGTGATCGTGGCCCGAGACCAAACCTTGTCGATGGCTGAAAAAGGATTGCTGTGAGGGCTACCCCATGAAAATCAACGCCCTGGCGGATTTGAAGTCCATGCAGAAGCATTTGGCTGAGCAGCAGCGCCTGCGCGAGGAACGCGCAGCGCAGGCCAAGCTGGACGCCGCACGCCAAGCAGCCGCCAAAGACCTGTTCAGCCGAGCGGTAGGCAAAGTGCAACGTCTGCCGGAGACTGGCCGCATGCCACTGGCAAAACTCCCGGCTGAGCCGATTGCCAAGCAGCAAGCACTGGATGACAAAGCGGTGCTGATCGAAGCCATCAGCGACCAATTTGACGCGGCAACCTTGCTGGAAGTGGATGACTCCTTAAGCTTTCGCCGCCCCGGCGTCGGCGCGGATGTGACCGCCAAGCTGCGCAAGGGCGAATGGGCGATCCAAAAGCAAATTGACCTGCACGGTCTGCGACGGGATGACGCACGTGAAACTTTAAGTGCCTTTATTCACGATTGCTTTAAACAAGGCTTGCGCTGCGTGCGTGTGGTGCACGGCAAGGGTTTGGGTTCGCCGGGCAAGACGCCTGTACTGAAGAGCCGCGTGCACAGCTGGTTGGTACAAAAGAATGAAATCTTGGCCTTTGTGCAGGCCCGCCCGATGGAAGGCGGCGCTGGTGCTTTGGTGGTGCTGCTGAATCGACACTGAAAGCCGCCCCGCCGACCAGTCTTCGCGCCTTCGGGCACGCCCCCCCCGACTGCCATACGAAATCACACTCGATCACAGGGGAATTGCCAAAAATCTACACTTTCAGACTGTAACTGGAAGTAAATGGCATGTTTTCTTCGCTCAAAACCAAACTGATTGTCTTGTGTGTGACCACCATCGTGGCCGCCATGCTGACGGTAGCCGCCAGTAACTTCTACACCACCCGGGAGCACACCAGTCTTCAGCTTGAGCAGCAGGCTGGATTGCTGCTCAAGACGCAGGCCAAGTCCATCGCAGAATGGGTGGCCGCCAAACAGGCCGCGGTGGCATCGCTGCAACTCGCGTCGGTAGACAAAGACGCGCAAGCCGCCGTCAAGACGGCTGAAAAAGCGGGCAAATTCGACATGGTTTTTGTCGCCTGGCCCGACAAGCACGCGGTGTTTTCACAGGTTCGCCAGCGGGCCCCAGATTACGACCCCACAGCCCGCGCCTGGTTCAAAGGCGCCCTTCAAGCGGCTGGCCCGTTCATCAGCATGCCCTACATTGGCGCAAGTTCAGGCAAATTGCTGATCACCTTTGCAGACCTGATCAGTGACACCAAAGGCCCCGTAGCGGGCGCCGATGTACTGCTGGGCACCGTGGTTGACAGCGTGCTCGACATTCGCCCGACTCCCCAAAGTTATGCCTTTTTGCTGGCAGCTGACGGCACCATCATTGCGCACCCCGACAAGGAACTGACGCTCAAGCCGCTGGGCAAGCTGAATGCCGCACTGGACCCCAACGCTTTGCGCACGCTTGCGCAATCTGGCGGTGCCCTGCGCAGCGAATTTCAGGGCCGACCTGCCCGCCTGTTCATTCAAACCGTTGGAAATACAGGGTGGATGCTGGCACTGGTGCTGGACGAAGCAGAAGCCACCGCCAATCTGCGCAGCATTTTGTCGTGGTCTGCTGCCTCCGTCGTGCTAGTTTCAATTCTTGCAGGTTTGTTGATTTTTGCCTTTGTCACCCGCTTACTGCGCCGGGTGCACGAACTGCGCGATGCCATCGGCGCAGCAGGTGACGGCGACTTCAGCCAACGCCTGACGGCCAGTGGTCAAGACGAATTGGCCCAAATCACCGAAGCCTTCAACCGTTTCTCGGAACGCATCACCACCGTGCTGCATGGCATTCGGGGCAGCAGTGAATCGGTGCGCTCGTCCAGCAACGAAATCGCCTCGGGCAACTTGGACTTGTCTTACCGCACCGAAAAGCAAGCCGCATCACTTGCGGAAACCGCGTCCTCCGTGGCCAAGCTCACCCACAACGTGAAGCTCAATGCGGACAGTGCGACACAAGCCAACATCCTGGCAGGCAACGCCTCTGGCGTGGCAGAACGCGGCGGCGAAGTGGTCGCCAAAGTGGTGGACATGATGAGCACCATGAATCAGTCGTCCAAACGCATTTTTGACATCATCAGCGTGATCGACCAGATTGCTTTTCAGACCAACATCTTGGCGCTGAATGCCGCAGTAGAGGCCGCCCGTGCGGGAGAGCAAGGTCGTGGCTTTGCCGTCGTGGCGGCAGAAGTGCGCAGCCTGGCGCAGCGATCCGCCACGGCAGCGCGCGAGATTCAAACCCTGATCACGGACTCGGTTGAGCGCGTGGAAAGCGGCACGGCATTGGTCAGCGAAGCGGGCTCCACCATGCAGGAAATCGTCCAGAGCGTGGCGCAGGTCACCGCCATCATGAGTGAGATCACCCGCGCCAGCCAAGTACAGGCAGAGGATTTGGAACACATCAACCAGGCCGTGACCCTGATGGATGGCAGCACTCAGCAAAACGCCGCCTTGGTCGAAGAAGCCGCCGCAGCCGCCGGCAGCCTCCACGACGAAGCCAGCAAACTCGCCAATTCAGTAAGCGTGTTCAAGCTTCGATAAGGGTCAAACACCCAGGTTGCGCATCCAGTCCGCCGTTTTAAAGAACGACTCACGTAGTCTCGTCCGCAGAACGGCGTCCACACCGACCTCGCCCATGGCCTGGTCCATGCAGGCGAGCCACTGGTCGCGCTCCAAAATGCCAATGCGAAACGGCAAATGCCGGGCGCGAAGGCGCGGGTGCCCAAAGCGGTCGGTGTAATGCTGAGGCCCACCTAGCCAACCGCACAGGAACCAAAACAGCTTTTCGCGCGCGCTGTCTAGGCTGGGGGCGTGGACAGCGCGCAGTTCCCGGTAGCCGGTCTCCAGATCCATCAGGTCGTAAAAGCGCTCGACCAGGGCTTTGACTTGGGGTTCACCACCTATCAAGTCAAAAGGACTGATTTCTTCTGAATTATTTTGGTCTTCTGGCATATTGGGTAAAGGTTTATTGCTATTATTTTTGATGTATTTCTATTGCCATTAATCTATGGCAGCGCGCAAGGTCTCCACCACCGGGCGGCGCAAAACTTCGCGCAGACCCCACCAGCCCGCCAGCAAAGCCAGCGTGGCGCCCGTGACGGCCGTGCCCAGCGGCACCCAGAGCGTGGGCGTCCAAGCAAATTCGAAAACATAGCGAGCCAACGCCCAGCCAACCGCCACGCCAGCCGCTGCAGCCAAAACGCCCGCCAGTGCACCTACGCCGGCCAATTCGGCCCGTTGAACTTGGCGCAGCAGTTGGCTGCTGGCGCCCAGCGCACGCATGATGGCAAATTCGCGGGCGCGTTCTTCTCGGGTGGCGGAAACAGCAGCCACCAGCACCACCAAGCCTGCCGCCAGCGCAAAGGCAAAAAGGAACTCGACTGCTCGGATGACCTGACCAAGCACGCGCTGCACCTGATTGATGGTGGCGCTCATGTCCACATTGGTCACGTTAGGAAACTGGCGCACCAATTGGTTGTCAAAGCCAGCCTGTACGGGTGCGCGCAAGGCCGCCATGAAAGTGACAGGCACGTCAGGCAAGTTGCTCACCGGATACATGACGTAAAAATTGGCGCGCATGGAACCCCAGTCCACCTTGCGCAGGCTGGTGATGCGGGCCTCGTTGATGACGCCGCCCATGTCAAAGCGCAGGCTGTCACCCAGTTTCAGACCCAGAGTTTTCGCAATGCCCTCTTCCACACTGGTGGCTCCGGCTTCTTCGCTCTGCCAGCGCCCGCCAGACAAGATGTTGTGCTCAGGCAAAGTGGCAGCGTGAGAAAGGTTGAATTCCCGGTCCAGCAAGCGCTTGGCACGCTCTTCGGGGTAGTCCTCCGGATTGACGGCTTTGCCATTTACCGCCACCAAACGGCCCCGGATCATGGGATACCAGTCATATTTACTGACACCCGCACCCTTTAACGTTTGCTGAAAAGCGTCGCCCTGCTCCGGCATGATGTTGATCACAAAACGGTTGGGCGCATCGGGCGGCGTGGCTTTTTGCCAGCTGCTGACCAGATCCGTGCGCAGCAGCACCAGCAACACCAAGGCCAGCAGACCCACGGCCAGGGCACTGGTCTGCACCACGGTATAGGCAGGGCGGGCAGATATTTGCCGAGTGGCCAGCACCAGCCAGCGCGGCGCACGCTCATCATCCACCCAATGGCGCAGCAACCGAATCGCCAGCCAGCTAAGAACGGCAAACAGCACCACCGCACCAGCAAAGCCGCCAACAGCAATCAAACCCAATTTGGTGTCGGCGCTGACGGCCAAAAGCAAAGCCGCAAAACCCGCAATACCAATACCCAAGACCGCGATGGACACCGCCTTGAGGCCACCCACATCACGTCGAATCACCCGCAGCGGCGGCACCTGCGCCAGCTGTAATACGGGCGGCAGGCCAAAGGCAAACAGCAGCGTGAAGCCCACGCCCACACCAAAGGCAACAGGCCACGCACCCGGCGCAGGCAAGGCCGCATCTACCAGGCCTGCCAGCAGCAGCACAAACACATGGTGCACCGCGTAGCCTATGACGACACCCACCGCGCTGGCCAGCAGGCCCACGGCGGCAAATTCGGTGACGTAGCTGAGCGCAATGTCGCGCTGGCTCATGCCCAGCACGCGCAGCATGGCGCAGGCATCCAGGTGCTTGGCGGCAAAACTGCGCGCCGCCAAGGCCACCGCCACAGCGCTCAGCAGTGCTGACAAGAGTGCCACCAGGTTCAAGAATTTTTCTGCGCGGTCCAGCGTCTGTCGCATTTCGGGACGGCCTGTTTCCAAAGATTCGACGCGCACGCCACGGTAGGCCGACAAGCCATCGGCACCTGTTTTTTTGAGCTCACCATCAGCCCATGTCACCCAGTCAGCGACGGCAGCCTCCCGCCCCGCCACCGCCAAGCGGTAGCCAACGCGGCTGGCAGGCTGCACCAGGCCGCTGGCGGCCACATCGCGCTGATTGATCAGCACCCGTGGCGCAAAGTTCATGAAGCCCGCGCCCCGGTCGGGCTCGATCACGACGATTCGGCTGAGTCGCAGGCTGATGTCCCCCATCAAAAGCTTGTCACCAATTTGCAGGCCCAGCGCATCCAGCAAGGGCGCATCCACCCAGGCCTCACCCGGCGCGGGGATGCTGCCTGCGACCTCCTCTGCCGCCCCCGGCGTGGCGGCCACTCGCAGCTTGCCCCGCAAGGGGTAGCCCGCATCCACAGCCTTGAGCGCAACCAGCTTGGCGGCACCACCTTGCGTATCGGAGGCTCTCGCCATGGTAGGAAAGCTCAGCGATTTTGTCGTTTGCAGCCCCAGTGCCAAAGCCTTAGCGACGAAAGCGTCTGGCGTGGGCTGGTCGCTGGCCAGCACCGCGTCACCGCCCAGCATTTGGCGTGCGTCACGTTGCAAGCCGCCTTTGAGCCGATCGGCAAAAAAGCCCACCGCCGTCAGCGCTGCCACGGCCAGCGTGACCGCAACGATCAGCAGCGTCAAGTCGCCCGCACGGGCATCGCGCCACAGGGTGCGCCAACCCTGACGGAGAAAAGTGGCGCCTGTCGCGTATGTGGAAACTGCGTCTGTCATGAAATTCCTTTGGACGTATTATTCCCTCACCCCTGTGTTCATCCCCCACTCACTCTCACATCTCTATGACAAAAGCATTCAACATTGCCGTGATCGCCGGTGACGGCATTGGCCGCGAAGTCATGCCCGAAGGCCTGCGCGTGCTCGAAGCAGCAGCCAAGCGCTTTGACATTCCGCTGAACTTTCACACCTTTGACTGGGCGCATTGCGACTACTACGCCCAGCACGGCCAAATGATGCCGGACAACTGGAAGGAATTGCTCCAGCCCATGGACGCGATCTACTTTGGCGCTGTGGGCTGGCCTGCTACCGTGCCAGACCATGTGTCGCTGTGGGGATCGCTGCTGAAGTTCCGCCGCGAATTTGACCAGTACATCAATTTGCGCCCGGTGCGCCTGTTTGACGGCGTGCCCTGCCCCTTGGCGGGCCGCAAAGCGGGCGATATTGATTTCTTTGTGGTGCGTGAGAACACGGAAGGTGAGTACACCAACCTGGGCGGCGTCATGTACGCAGGTACTGAGCGCGAAATCGTGATCCAGGAAACCGTCATGTCCCGCCACGGCACCGACCGAGTCCTGAAGTTTGCCTTTGAATTGGCCAAGAGCCGCCCCCGCAAGCATTTGACGGTAGCCACCAAATCCAACGGCATAGCGATCAGCATGCCTTGGTGGGATGGCCGCGCGGACGCTGTCGCCAAAGACTACCCCGGCATCACGGTCGACAAACAGCACATCGACATCTTGTCAGCCCGTTTTGTGCTGCAGCCGAACCGTTTTGATGTGGTCGTCGCGTCAAACCTGTTTGGCGACATCCTGTCAGACCTCGGTCCTGCGTGCACCGGCACCATCGGTTTGGCACCCTCGGCCAATTTGAATCCTGAGGGTAACTTCCCCAGCTTGTTTGAGCCCGTACATGGCTCAGCGCCTGATATCTACGGCAAAAACATCGCCAACCCCGTGGCCATGATCTGGTCTGGTGCGCTGATGCTGGACTTTTTGACCAAAGGCACAGGTAATGGCCGTGCAGCGCACGATGCGATTGTTGCGGCGATTGAGAAGGTGCTGGTGACCGGACCACGCACAGGCGATTTGGGCGGAACGGCAAATACCACCGAGATGGGGAAGGCGATTGCGGCTTTGATTGGCTGAATCGAGGCGTACGAGTACTGATCGGCGTTGCAACAAACCTGGTCGGTATCTCTTTCCGTTTGTTGCTCAGTAGGTGGACCGGGCTTGATCAGCTTTTGATTGCCTAGCCCAAAATGATACCTTTCAGGTCTTACGCCGAAATGAACGGCAACTGAAATTGAATTCGATCAACCCCACTGAAACACACAAATCGCTTGTTCATCGCGCGCCCAATGGCACACAGGCCCAGTTGCTGCGCAATCTGGTAGCCCATGTGCGTGATGCCGCTGCGGGACACAACGATGGGCACGCCCATTTGGGCCGATTTGATGATCATCTCGCTGGTGAGGCGGCCTGTGGTGTAAAAGACCTTGTGGTTTGCGCGACCGCGCTCGTCAGGCTGAAGGGCCATCCAGCCCGCGATGGTGTCGATGGCATTGTGGCGGCCCACGTCTTCCACAAACAACTGCATTTCCGGGCTGAGATCAGGCGCTAGAGAAAACAGCGCGCAGGCGTGGACCGAGCCTGCGGATTTATACGTCGTCTCTTGCACGCGAATGGTATTGACCAGGCTGTACAAGTCAGTCTGGCTGATGTTCGCTTGCTCGGGCGGTGGTAGCTTGACGTTGGCAATGTCGTCCAAGAGCGCACCGTAGACGCTGCCTTGCCCGCAGCCGGTGGTGACTACTTTTTTAGCCGTGCGCTCTTCGATGCGGTCAATACCGTCATGCGTTTTAACGGCGGCGGCAGAGACATCCCAATCCACAGTGATGGATTCAATGTCGGCAGCAGATGCAACCAGCCGCTGGTTGATCAAGTAGCCCAGCACCAACCACTCAGGCTGCGCGCCCAGTGTCATCAGCGTGACCAGTTCGCGCTTGTCCACATAAACGGTGAGCGAGCGTTCGGCGGGAATCGAAATATTTTCCGGTTGACCTAGCTCGTTGGTGACCGTGATGCTCTCAGTCAGTGGTGCACGTGCGGCACTTAAGAATGGCAACGTCAAGGTTATGACTTGGCAGCCTTCGCAGGCTTGCCCGCCTTGGCGGATTTGGCATCTGGCGCGGCTGCGGCAACAGGTGCTGGCGCAGATCCTGGCAAGGTAGACACAAAGGGACCCGGATCAGCGCAGGGCGCGGTGGCAGCGGCTGGTTTGGCCGTGGCCTTGGCATTCTTGGCAACATAGGCCGCGACCCTGTCTTGCGCCTTGCACAACTGGAACGCATCGACTTTGCCTGCCCAAGCGGTCTTGGCCTTGGCTTCTTCAGCTTTGGCTTTGCCCGCCTCGTCCAGCACAGGCGCTGGAATTTTGGCCCAGGCACCCGTCACCCAAAAGCAAGCAAGTGCCAATAAAACTATCTTTTTCATAGCAAACTCCTCAAGCAGATGCTGCCGGAACCTGTGTATTTGATGATAAATTTGAACCAGATACTGGTTGTGCACTGCGTTGTGCGGGGATCTTGCCCGCCTTGACGTCGTCCAGCCACAGCGCATGGTGCTCTTGCGCCCAGCCTTCGGGCACATAGCCGTTCTTCATGCCTTCATAAGCACCGGGCACTCCAAGAGTCCCCATGTAAATGTGACCGCAGATCAGCGCAATCATCCACAGCGCACAAACGATGTGCACCATGTGCGTGACCTGCATTTCGCCCCGCAAATCGCCAAAGCCAGGCACCAATTTATCTAGGATCAGGCCCGAGCCCACCACCACGATGCCGGGAATGGTGACTCCCCACCAGAAAATGCCTTTTTCACCGGCGTTAAAACGGTGCGAAGGGATCTGCTTGTCGGACAGCAGGCCACCAAGCTTGCGCAGCCAGAAGAAGTCTGCGGCGTTGGCGATGTTGTCCTTGATGAAAATCACAATGATGACGGCCAGCGACACGGCGAACACAGGGCCGACAAAGTTGTGCACGTTCTTGAGTGCAAAAGCCAGCCAGCCAAAAAGCGTGGTGCCAATGATGGGCAAGATCAGCGTCTTGCCAAAAGCCATGGTCATGCCAGAGAGCGCCAGCAAGATAAATGCGCCAGCGTTGGCCCAGTGCGCTGCCCGCTCGACCGGGGTAAACCGCTCAATCATCAAACCGGTTTCGGGATGCACTTTCCCCAGCTTGCCAATGCCAAAGTACAGAATGGCGCAAGCTAAAAGCGCAATAAAAATGAAGGCCATGCCGTAGGGAATCAGCCACTGGTTGCGCACCTGGCGCCAGGCTTCGCCCGCGTTGGTCACACGTGAACCAGGGTATTGCACGGTGGGCTGAATCAGCACGCCAGCTTCTGGTGCTTGAGTGATGGGTAGGCTGCTGTAGCCTGCCACGCCCTGCCCCACCTGGCGCCACATGGGCGCATTGTTACCAGGCTGCACCTGGGCACGCTCACCGTTGGATTGCTTGAGGTAGTTGGGATCTGCACTCGCGTCTGCTTTGCTGTCTGGCTTGACGTCAGCGATGTTGGCGCTTTGCACAGCTGGTGCTTGAGCCGCGACGCCACCTGCCAAAAGCAAGCCCAGCGCTAGAGCTGCTGAGGATATAAAGGTTTTAAGCATGGCTGCCTCGCCTTATTTGACTGGCGCTGCTGCCGCGCGGCTGTATTCGTTTTGGCCGAACTGCTGACGCGCTTTAAGTGCGCTTTCCCAACTGGCTTTGTCGCCAGTGGACCAACTTCCAGACTTGAAGCTTGCGACGCCTGTGCCCATCATGGGCGCGATATCAGACTTAGGCGTGCCAGCGGTTTGTGGTTTTTCACCACAGGCCACCAACCCCAGCAATGCGGTGATCAACAGAACGGTACGCATCATGATTTACCTCCAGCGGTAGCGGACGCGGCAGCGGGCGCGCTTGCCGCAGGAGCTTGCCCAGCCTGCTTGGAACCGTAGGCCGTGCCCCAGCCCCATACTTCTGCACCTTTGCCGCGTTGAATGACACGGTTACGGAAGATGTCGGCCACCACATCGCCGTCGCCGGCAATCAAAGCTTTTGTCGAGCACATCTCGGCGCAGACCGGCAGCTTGCCTTCGGCCAAGCGGTTACGGCCATATTTTTCAAATTCAGCCTCGCTGCCGTTTTCTTCTGGGCCACCGGCACAGAAGGTGCATTTGTCCATCTTGCCCCGCACACCAAAGGTGCCAGCACTGGGGAACTGAGGCGCACCAAAGGGACAGGCATAAGAGCAGTAACCGCAGCCAATGCAGACGTCTTTGTCGTGCAGCACGACACCTTCGTCGGTGCGATAAAAGCAGTTCACGGGGCAAACCGACATGCAGGGCGCGTCTGAGCAGTGCATGCATGCAACCGATATCGATTTTTCACCGGGCACGCCGTCGCTCAAAGTGACCACCCGGCGGCGGTTCACACCCCAGGGCACCTCGTGTTCGTTTTTGCAGGCCGTGACGCAGCCATTGCATTCGATGCAGCGCTCTGCATCGCAGATGAATTTCATTCTTGCCATAAATCTCTCCAATCAGAGAAGGATGTTTTGCCGCTGGGCCGCCCCAAGGCAAAACGCAGCCCCCTCGGGGGGCAGCACGGTACACAAAGTGACAAGCGTGGGGGTCATATCACGCGCGTTCAAAGTTGCAGACCGTTGTCTTGGTCTCTTGCATCATGGTCACGCTGTCGTAACCGTAGGTGGTGGCGGTGTTGATCGCCTCACCGCGCACAATGGGCGCAGCCCCTGCCGGGTAGTAGGGCAGCATGTCTTTACCTTGCCAACGCCCAGAGAAGTGGAAGGGCATGAACACCGTATCTGGCCCGACCCGCTCGGTCACCAAGGCCTGCACGTTCAGCCGCGCCCCGGTTGGGGTGCTCACCCACACGCGGTCACCATTGCGCACGCCCTTGTCTGCAGCAGCTTTGGGGTTGACCTCGATGAACATCTCTTGCTGCAATTCAGCCAGCCAAGGGTTGGATCGGGTTTCTTCCCCGCCGCCTTCGTACTCCACCAGACGGCCACTCGTCATGATGAACGGGAACTTTTCAAACACCTTGTCGGCGATGTTCTTCTGCTGCACAGTTTTGTAGAGTGTGGGCAGTCGCCAGAACGCTTTCTTATCGTCATGCGTTGGGTATTTAGCGACCAAATCAGCGCGTGTGCCGTAGAGCGGTTCGCGGTGCTGAGGGATTGGGTCGGGGAAGTTCCAGACCACGGCGCGAGCTTTGGCATTGCCAAAGGGATGGCAGCCATGCACCTTCATCACGACACGCTGGATACCGCCCGACATGTCGGTCTTCCAGTTCTTGCCTTCGGCCGCCTTTTGCTCGGACTCCGTGAGGTCGCCCCACCAGCCGAGCTTCTTTAAAAGCACATGGTCAAATTCAGGATAACCCGTGGTGATGTCTGCCCCCAGGGAATGCGAGCCGTCTTCTGACAACAAGCTCTTGCCTTCGCGCTCCACGCCAAAGTTGGCGCGGAAGTTACCACCGCCGTCCATCACATGTTTGGACGTGTCGTACAGGTTGGGGCTACCGGGGTGCTTGAGCTCTGGCGTGCCGTAGCAGGGCCAAGGCAGTCCAAAGTAGTCGCCGGTAAAGTCGTATCCCGTTTCCTTGTCAACGCCGCCTTTGGCCTTAAGCGTTTTCACGTCGAACACGTTCATGTTGCGCATGTGAGCCTTCAGACGCTCTGGACTTTGGCCTGTGTAGCCAATGGTCCACATGCTGCGGTTGATTTCGCGCAAGATCTCTTCCGGCATGGGCTCGTTCATGCCCTTGACCGCCTGCATTTTGTAGTTCTTGACCAGTTCAGGACCAAAGCCGAGCTTCTCGGCGAACTGGTACATGATCATGTGATCGCTGCGGCTTTCCCACAGCGGTTCAATCACTTTCTCGCGCCACTGGATAGATCGGTTAGATGCAGTGCAGGAGCCACTGGTCTCAAACTGCGTGGCCGCAGGCAACAGGTAAACCGCGCGGTTGGGGTTCAGGTCCTCAACCTTGCCAGGCATCGCTGCCATCGCAGCGGTGGCCGATGGATAGGGATCAACCACCACCAACAAGTCCAGCTTGTCCATGGCACGTTTCATTTCCAGGCCACGGGTTTGCGAGTTGGGCGAATGGCCCCAGAAGAACAAGCCACGCAAGTTGCTGTCCTGATCAATCAACTCGTTCTTCTCCAGCACGCCGTCAATCCAGCGCGACACGGTGATGCCGGGCTTGCCCATCATGGCAGGCGTTGCAAACTGCTTTTTGATCCACTCAAAGTCCACGCCCCAGGCTTTGGCAAAGTGCTTCCAACTGCCTTCCGCAAGGCCGTAGTAGCCGGGGAGTGAGTCTGGGTTGGGCCCCACGTCGGTAGCACCCTGCACGTTATCGTGGCCGCGGAAGATGTTGGTGCCGCCGCCGCTCTTGCCCACATTGCCGAGTGCAAGTTGAAGAATGCAAGACGCGCGAACGATGGCATTGCCAATGCTGTGCTGTGTCTGGCCCATGCACCACACCACGGTACCAGGGCGGTTCTCATGCAGCCAAGTCGCTACCTTGAGCACCTGGGCTTCTTTGACACCGCAAACCTCTTCGACCTTGTCGGGCGTCCATTTGGTCAAGACTTCTTCTTTGACCTTGTCCATGCCGAACACGCGGTCATTGATGTATTTTTTGTCTTCCCAGCCGTTCTTGAAGATGTGATGCAGAAGACCAAACAGAAAAGCAATGTCTGAGCCTGAACGAATACGCACGTATTCGTCTGCCTTGGCCGCTGTGCGGGTAAAGCGCGGGTCCACCACAATCATCTTGCAGCCGTTTTCCTTGGCGTGCAGCATGTGCAGCAAACTGACGGGGTGTGCCTCTGCAGCGTTGGAGCCGATGTACATGGCGACCTTGCTGTTTTGCATGTCGTTGTACGAATTGGTCATGGCCCCATAGCCCCAGGTGTTGGCCACACCGGCCACAGTGGTGCTGTGGCAAATACGCGCTTGGTGGTCACAGTTATTGCTGCCCCAGAAGCTCACAAACTTGCGAAGCAGGTAGGCCTGCTCGTTGTTGTGCTTGCTCGAACCCACAAAGTAGACGCTGTCTGGGCCGCTGGCTTTTTTTAGCTCCAGCATCTTGGCGCTGATTTCATTCAGGGCCGTTTCCCAACTGATGCGCTCATACTTGCCGTTCACCAGTTTCATGGGATAGCGCAGGCGGAACTCACCATGGCCATGCTCGCGTAGCGCAGCACCTTTGGCGCAGTGGGCTCCCAAGTTGATCGGTGAATCAAACACCGGCTCTTGGCGCACCCACACGCCGTTTTCCACCACGGCGTCCACCGCGCACCCCACCGAGCAATGGGTGCAGATGGTGCGTTTGACTTCAACCTTGCCGTAGCCGAAGCCTGAGGGCTTGCCGCTGGACGCTTGCGCTTTCTTCACCAGCGTCAGTTGCGTGGCCGCTAAGCCGACACCAACACCCAGACCCGAGCGGCGCAAAAATCCGCGTCGATCCATGGTGGGCAAGGCCTGGCTCAGGCCACGGCGCAGACTATGAACAAAGGGTGAGGATGCAGCGGCACTGCCACTTGCAGTAGTTCTCTTGGTCAACAACATGTTGGCTCCTGGCACGCTCAAACGCGCGCAGTTTGGTAATAGCGTTGGACGTGGGCAGACAAGGTGTACCCGCCGCCTTTTTCAGGTGAAGGCAATGGCGCAGCTTCTACCGCAGCGAGCGGCTCTGATTTAGGCATGACGGAGACCGCAGCCACTGCAGCACTGGCCGCCGCAGCGCCGAAAAAGAATCCACGGCGCGACGGCGCGGGATGGTCTTTGGCAGCTTGAGCGGTTGGATGATTTTGAGTGGGCATCTGTGTCTCCAGTCTGACTTCTGTAAAGATGTGACGTAATTTCATACTTTACGACGCCAAACCCCAAGTTTGAACAAGTTCCCCGTTTATTTGGAGATTATTTTCATAAGGGTTTGCACTGATTCTTGCCAAAAAACATGCACGACTGTACGGCGCGTTCACTTTTTCTCCACAATTGGAAGTCACAGTCAGATCTGTGAAACCGCCACCCCAGTTGGAACTTCCTATGAATAAGTCTTTGCCCCTGCTTGCCCTGTTTGCCCCCTTGCTCTTCATCAGTGCCTGTGGCGGCGGTTCGTCTGCGGACACCAGTTCCAGCGGAACATCAAGTACAAGCTCGTCCACTGCCACGCCAACAGCACCCTCTTCCGGCACCAGTAGCTCCACTGCGACCACCGGCACCGGCACCGGCAACGGCACCGGCAACGGCAACGGCAACGGCAACGGCAACGGCACTGGTACAAGCACCAGCACCAGCAGTTCAAGCAGTTCTAGCTCTGACAGCACAGCAATTAGCCTGCCGGGTACGAGCAGCACCGCAGGCGTTCAATGCGGGTACAGCTACAGCGCCTTGAACAGCAGCGCATCGGTCAAGACCACCAGCACGGCTAACTGGGCGTGCACAACGACGCGTACCTTGACCGCCAATGGCATCCCTGACCATGATGTGGGCAGCTTCCCCAACGCGAACAACCCCAATAGCATTACTGCGCAAAACGTGGCGGCCAGCATGACGTTGACCCCGGTCAACAGCAGTGCCGCAAGCAAGATCAGCATCGTCGGCTACGCCTTTAACGGCGTAAAGTTTGACCCATCCACCGCAGGCACCTGCACGGTGACCGGCAATACCTCAAGCTGCAGCATGATCGGCAACACGGGCAGTTGGAACATCGAGGCGCTTGGCCAGAACAGCTTTAACTTCGGTGCCGACAGCAGCAATGCCCATGTGCAACCTGGCGGCTCGTACCACTACCACGGCATGCCATAGGGCTTCATGCTCAAGCTGGGCAAAGGTACCGCCATGACGCTGGTGGGCTATGCCATGGATGGCTTCCCGGTCTATGCGCGCTATGGCTACAGCACAGCCACTAACGCCAAATCTGCCATCAAAACCATGACTTCCAGCTACCGGATCAAGCCCAGTGCTGACGCCGGACGCCCTTCCACGGCCAGCTATCCGCTGGGTGCGTTCACTCAGGACTACGAATACGTCGCAGGCTTGGGTGACCTGGACGAATGCAATGGCCGTACCGGGGCCACACCAGAGTTTCCGAACGGGATTTACCACTACTACATCACCGACGGCTTTCCATTCATCCAGCGCTGCGTGAAGGGAACCGTCACGGCAGACACGACAACCGTTCCCGGCGCTCCGCCTCCTCGCCCTTGATCTGCGGCATTCGACACCGGGTCGCCCTGTGGCTGGCGACGGGCTACTTGGCTGCGCTACCGGTACAGGCCCACCTCTTGCCAGCCCAGACGGGCACGGTCAACATTGTTGGCATGTCAGTTTTTGCGGCCGTGTCCATCCCGGTTTCGGCGCTTCAAAACTTTGACGACAACCACGATGGGCTGATGAGCTCGGGTGAACTCCAGTCACACCAGGCCGCACTGCAGGCTGACATAGACCACCGCTTGTCCCTCCGCATTGACAGCAACACCGGGCGGACTGTCTTGCTGAACCTGATGCTGTCGCCCGCACATGAACAAACTGGTGACACTGCCGACCAGTTGATCGCACTGAAGCATGTTCAGTTTGATGTCGAACCCAAACAACTGGTGCTGGCAAGCGATCTGTTTGGAACAAAGGGGGAGGCGCAGCAGATCACCATCAAGGCAACCCGTAGCGCACCTGAATCCGCCCATCAAGACAAAGAAGTCGAAGCTGCTGTCCTGACCCCTCATCATCGTGAGCACCAGTTCTTTCGTCCGATGTGGCAAGCCATCGGCGACTATGTGCGCCTGGGCGCTGAGCATGTGCTGCTGGGCACTGATCACCTGCTGTTTTTGCTGACCATCATCGTGGCGGGCGTCGGCTGGCGCTACTGGCTGGCGGTGGTCACCGGCTTTACAGTGGCCCATAGCGTCACCCTGGCGCTGGCCATGCTGGGCTATGTGCGGCTACCAGCCTCTGTTGTGGAGCCCCTCATTGCGCTGAGCATTGTGCTGATGGCCATTGACAACCTTTGGCGGGCCAAGCGCGGTATGTGCGGCGTGCGCGAGCGTATCGCCCTGGTCTGCGCCTGCGGCCTGCTGCACGGCTTGGGCTTTGCGGCGTCAATGGAGGACTTGGGACTGGACACCGCCCATCGCCTGAGGAGCCTTGCGGGGTTTAACCTGGGCATTGAACTGGGTCAGGCAGCGTTTTTGGCGACCGTACTCTCAAGCCTGTGGGTGATTCAACAACTTGCCCCCCGCTTAAGGGCAACCCAAATCACCCGAGGTATTTCCGGCTTTGCCTTGGTGATGGGCAGCTACTGGCTGCTTGAACGCTTGATAACTTGAACAGTGCGGATCAATCCAACATGTCAAAACCCTGGCTTTCTACGCTCATGAAAGCCCGGGTGAATTCGGCAACGCACTTATAGAAGCTTGCCTTGGGGTGTGCGGCCAAAGCGTCACACAGCGCGTTTGACCAAGGTTGCAGGTGCGCCGCAAAAAAAGCTTGCTGCTGCGTCAAATTGGCGACGGACACATCGTCCCCGGCGATCAAATAGCGCATCACTTCAAACAAGTACGCGATATGGTCTTCGGTCTCTGGCAGGGTCTCGTCCCGCGTGAGGCCCAGTGCCACCAGATCGGTGCGCAGTTTCGCCAGGGGCTTTTCATTCAAAAATCCGCTGAGGTAATGCGAACCAAACAGATATACCTCGGGCTTGCCCACGCCGCCAAACAAGGCGTTGTGCTCGGCTTGGATGGCATCGTCGCTCAGCTCACGCGTGCGTGCTACCAAGTCCTGCCAAGGCCCTTCCAGAAAGCCTCCGGCAGCAGGTGCTTCGGTCACTGCCACACGCATAGATGCTATCAATTCCGCAGCGGGCGGTGCATAGTACAAAGCCGAAAGCAGGCCATAGACCTCCGAACGGGCAGTTTCCTCATCAAAGCTGCTGGTCTGGACCAGTGAGGCGTCAGAGTTTGTCGATTCGTGCTTCATTGTCTGCAGAGTAGATGTCGATCACGCGGCAGTCGCCGCACATTTTGAGGCGTTCCAGCGCTGCGCCCTGGAACATGGCGTGGCCGCCGAGCTTGGCCAACATGGCCTCAATTCCTTTGAGCGTGCCAAAGGGTTTGCCACATCGCACACACCCAAAAGGCTGAGCCTCGTTGAGCACGCGCGGTTCTTTGCGTTCAGGCGTCAGCAGCAGGCGGGGCTGCAACTGAATCGCCTTTTCGGGGCAGGTCTTGATACACAGGCCACATTGCACGCAGTTCTTTTCGGTCAGGCGCAACTGTGGGCTTTGGGGGTTGTCGCTCAAGGCGCTGGCGGGGCAAGCACTGACGCACGCCAGGCACAGGGTGCACTTGTCTTTGTCCACCAACAAATTGCCGAGCGGGGAAGCGGATGGCAAGGCGATTTGCTCTGGCAATGCCTTGAGAGGTGACTGTTCAATCAAATGATCCAGCGCCAGCTCCAGCGTGCTGCGCTTTTCTGCAGCAGCGCTGAATGTCGCGGCGACCGCAACGCCCTTGGCGGGCGACTTGTCCAGCAGTGCCAAGTCCGCATCCAGTGAGGCCATGGAACTCGCCTGCAGCAGGTGCAGATGCTGGCCGGCGTAGCCCAGCCCAGTCAGAATAGCCCTAGCCACCTCCATCTGGTCTTGCAAGCCCTGGCGATACTGGGGTGCCTCTTCTGCCGTGCACAGCACCGCAATGCGCGTCGCGCCTTGGGCGATGGCGCTGAGCCACATCTCCAGCCCCAGGTTGGCGGTATGCCACAGGGCCACAGGAATCACTTGGGCCGGCACGCCTTGGGCCACACCCAATTGCGCTGCACGCCCCAGTTCTTCCACCAACTTTTGACCAGCGACTTGACTGTGAAACAGCAGGCAAGCATCGGCGCCGCCCGCCTTGGCGTAGGTGGACAGCAGGGTCCGAATCTTCTGCCCTTGGTCGGTTGTGCGTGGATAGGCATACGTCAGCGCGCCACTTGGGCAGACCGTGGTGCAAGCCCCGCAGCCCACGCACAGTTGCGGGTTGACTTTGATTTGTTGGCGAGACTTATCGGAGGTAATCGCTTCTGCCGAGCAAATATCAATGCAAGCCTGGCAGCCCACTGTCTCGTTGCGGCTGTGAGCGCAGAGCTTTTGTTTGTAGTTAAAGAACTTTGGCTTATCAAACTCGCCCACCAAGTCGCGAATTTTCAGCACTGTCGCCAAATCCGGCGACGCACTGTGGAAATAGCCCTGCGGCAAGGCGTGGCGTGCAAAGGCCGAGTGTTCTCGCAAATCGAGCACCAGGTCAAAGCTTTCACTCAAGGCCTGTGGCGCCCGGCCAAAGTCAATCGCCCCCGCAGTGGTGCAAACTGCCACACACTGCCTGTGTGATTTGCATAGTTCGCTATCAATTTGATAGTCCAAACCAATCGCACCCTCGGGGCAAACCGCCACGCAGGCATTGCAACGAGTGCACAGATCCAGGTCAATGGGGTTGTTGCGCGTCCAACTCAGTTCAAAAGCGCCCAACCAACCCCTGAGGGCGTCAACGCGACCAGACAAGACCGGATAGCGGCGCTCCTGAGCACCTGCACCTCGGTCGCTGGCAAATATGCTGACTTGAAGCACATCGGATACCGAATCGGCCAGCGCCTCGGCCTTGTCCAGCGCACCAATGATCAGAAGGCGACCCGCACTTTTAAAGGTGACCGTCGACACCGGCTCAGGGTCTGGCAAGTGCGCAGCCGCCAACAAGGCGGCAATCTTGGGCGCGGCGCGGGCACTGCCTTTGCCCCACCCACCTGTTTCGCGGATGTTGACAAAGCGGATGACCGAGGTGGCCCCTTCAGTCTGCTCTGCCAGTTCGGTGAACAAGCGTTTTTCTTGGGTGCAGGCAACGACGACATCGTCACCCGACTTGATGGCTTGCTGAAACGCGCCGGCTTCACGGCGGCAAAGGCCGCTGTGCAGGGTTAAGGGCTCTTTCAGTGCCTGGCTCAGCGTTGCCAGGGTCTTGGGGGCCGCCAGCGGCATGGTCTGGTTGCAGTCGCAAATCAGCGTGGTCATGTGGGAGCTTTAAGGTTTCATTGCCAGGGGCAGCGTTTGTTAACAGGTCGTTCTGTTGGGACTGCTCGGTGTCGAACAGATTAAGGAACTGCGCGCCAACCATTTGGCGCAACATGGATTCGGGAATCGGGTCAGGCTTGGAATAGTCATCGATATAAATATCCAGGCCATCCATGATGTTGTAGTGCGGGTCCGTGAACAGCTTTTTCATCGCGGCATTGCGCACCTCTGGCGTGACGCTCTTGGCTGTGAAAGCGCTGAAGTCACTCTCGGCAGTCAAGGCCTTCACATCGTCCAGCGTCAAGGGCACATCTTCCGGCGTACTGGCGGTGGAGTCAGCCTCAAGCACGGCATCTTGCACGGTTTGGCTTGCCGCCTTGCTCGCCACGACTTGTTGAGTTTGTGGGGCACTCAGCGCGCGAGCATCACCTGGGCCTGAGGCCGGCGTTGCCGCTGCAACTTCAGACACCGCCGTGCCCTTAGCCACGTTGGCTTTACGCTGCGACCAGCGGCTGAAAAAATTGGCAGGCTCAGCCATGGCCACCTTTGCGCTGAGGCTTGGCCGTAGACACTGACGCCGGATTGCCAAAGCGATCCGTCAAGCTGCGAAAGCTCTCAGGCCTTTGCCGACGCTTGGGTTCTACGACATGGTGTTCATCCACAAACGCTTGCAGCCATTCCAGCACCTCAGCGGGCACCGGGACCTGCTCCACCGTTTCTTGCGCATCCAGCCAGCGCCCCGCATCGTGGTAGCTCAATGACACCGTCAGCGGAACAGCCTGTTCGTCCTGCATGCGCCAAAGCACAAACCAGCACGGCTTAGGCGTGGTGGCGTTCAGGTAATAGCCTTCGGCATCGTCTTTGAAGAGCTCCACTTTCATCGCGGGGTAAAGCCAGGCTTCACCATCTTCTTGTTGGTAGAGCATGCGCGGCACTTGACCAAAGCTGGCCTGCTGCAAGACCACGTCCGCCAGCACCCAACGCCACGGCTGCCAACGCGCCATAGGGCCCGTGATGCGCTCGCGGCGCATTTGGACGGCAACTTCTAGGCTGGGGCGTGGGGGCGACATGCGCCCAACTGTAAGCGAAGCCGACACGAAGGCCCGTAAGATGTTTCCCCATGCAAAACTTGCTCACGGCCCTGCTGGGCACCCAAATCCCTCTCATTCAGGCACCCATGGCTGGCGTGCAAGGCAGCGCACTGGCGGCGGCTGTCTGCCAAGCGGGTGGGTTAGGCTCCATCCCCTGTGCCATGTTGACGCTCGACGGCATGCGCGCAGAGCTGAGCGCACTAAAGCAGGCGACTGATAAGCCCTTTAACGTCAATTTTTTTTGCCATACACCGCCGACACCTGATGCTGACCGCGAAGATCTCTGGCGCAAGGCATTGGCGCCGTATTACGCAGAGTTTGGCATTGACCCTAACTCAATCTCCGCAGGCCCAGGGCGTGCGCCGTTCACAGCTGAAGCTGCTGCTGTCTTGGCCGACTATCGCCCTGCGGTGGTGAGCTTTCACTTTGGTCTACCTTCGCCAGAACTGCTGGCCATGATTAAAGGCTGGGGCGCAAAAGTGCTTTCCTCAGCCACCACGGTTGAAGAAGCCGTTTGGCTGCAAGCCCAAGGGGTAGATGCCATCATCGCCCAGGGCCTGGAAGCTGGCGGACACCGGGGCATGTTTCTGACGGATGATCTCAGCACACAAATGGGCACCTTTGCGCTGCTGCCGCAAATCGTCAAGGCGGTCAAGGTGCCCGTCATTGCGGCTGGCGGCATTGGAGACGCGCAGGGTGTGTCTGCCGCCATGGCCTTGGGAGCGGCTGGCGTGCAGATCGGCACTGCTTACATGCTTTGCCCAGAAGCGACGACGAGCCCCCTTCACCGTGCCGCACTGAGCAGTCCGGCCGCGCGGCACACTGCTTTGACGCGCCTTTTCACTGGACGACCCGCCCGTGGAATCATGAACCGCGTGATGAAGGAAGTCGGTCCACTGAGTGCTGTTGCCCCTGCGTTTCCGTTGGCCACAGCGGCCATGGCACCTTTGCGCGCTAAAGCCGAAGCGCAAGGCCTTGGCGACTTTTCTCCGCTGTGGTCGGGACAGAACGCTTCGGGCTGCAAGGCCATACCGGCGGCAGAGTTGACGGCTCAACTGGCCCAAGGATTCAGCGGATAAAGCACCGAAACGACGGTTCAATCTCGGTCTTATCCGGCTTTACCCTTACACAGATGTAGGGTAATGCAGGAGATTGTTAGAAGATGTAATATCCACCTCAGATAAAGGCACACCCGCACGAAAGTCGGGGTCGCAAAGCCACCGGTCTTAACCCTTTGAGGGAATGACAGCGGGGTTGCCCAGCAAGCAAAGCAGTTGAACTCTCACCTGCGGCAACTCCCCCAAACAGTGGCCAGGATCACTTCCTGCAGCGGCTTCTTCTTTCCCCGGTACTGCCTTCAACGGTTTGTTACTGGAGAAGCTCATGTCCGAATCCAAGATCCTCACATCCTACCCACATGGCCGTCTGCGCACGACCGTAGCAGCTGCGGTTCAACTGCTGGTGGCTGGCAGCCTGGCGTTCGCCACGGTTGGCTGCGGCGGTGGCGCTGATACAGCCTCCAGCAACGCGCCGACCAGCACAAGTTCTGCATCCGACGAAGCCGCTACACCGATGGCTTCAGCCACCACAACATTGACACTGGACAACACCGAACTGTCCACCGACGTGGCCGAACAGACTGCTCAACCCAGCTTTCACCTGGCGCCGGTTCAACTGGACGCCCCCGCCGATGTGGACACCATGGACAGCAGTGCATCCGCCCGCATGGCCCCACGCATGCAGGCCATTCCAGCTCAATTTGCCCAGCTGTCCACCGAGCGCCTGACGCTGCAAAGTCTGCGCAATGTTGATGGCATGCGCTCGCATGAAACACCTGCGGCCGCCAGCGACAACACCGTCGCCCCTATGGCGACCACCAGCGCTGTAAAAACTTACACACCAGCGCAAATTCGCGCCGCCTATGGCTTCCCCACGCTGCCAGCATCCATGACAGGACTGACTGCGGCGCAAGCGGCACAGCTGGGTGCAGGACAGACGATTTACATCATGGACGCCATGCACAACCCGAATGTGGCCGCAGAGCTGGCCGCTTTCAACACGAAGTTTGGTCTGCCTGGGTGCACGACCAAGGCCATTGCCACCACCGCCGCACTGCCACTGGCTGCGCCGTCCAGCACCGCGTGCGAATTGTCGATCGTGTACGCCACCGCTACGGGCAGCATGACCCCCACCGCGCCTGCCTATAACTCTGGTTGGGCGACAGAAATTGCGATGGATGTGCAGTGGGCCCACGCCACGGCCCCCCTCGCCCGCATCGTTTTGATTGAAGCACCCGACACCTCCATCAATAGCCTGCTCGGCGGCATCAAATTGGCCAACGCCATGGGCCCAGGCATTGTGTCCATGAGTTTTGGAACGAATGAAGGGAGCTGGACTTCTTCGGTTGACGCCGTCTTCAGCACCGCCAAGATGACCTATTTGGCAGCTGCTGGCGACTCTGGCACTGGCGTGATGTGGCCTGCCGTGTCCCCCAATGTGGTGGCCGTGGGTGGCACATCGCTCACCTACAGTGGCACGGGTGCCCGCTCAGAAGTCAGCTGGTCTGGCACGGGCGGCGGTACCAGTGCTTACACCACTGCTCCTAGCTACCAAACCAATGCTGTGCCCGGCATGGGAACAGTTGCCAAGCGCAATGTACCGGATGTGGCATTAAATGCAGACCCCGCCACTGGCCAGTATGTGGCCGTGATCACCCCAGGTAGCAGCACCGTGGGCTGGGCTAGCGCAGGTGGAACGAGCATTTCCGCACCGCAATGGGCGGGTGTAGTCGCCGTGGCCAACGCCACCCGCGCACTGTCTGCCAAGGCGGTGCTGGGTGCACCTCATTCCATGATTTACGGTCAAATTTCAACCGTGCCTGGCACCTACGCGAGCGGCTTTGCAGACATCGTCAAAGGATCAAACGGCAGCTGCACAACGTGTACCGCCAAGCTGGGCTTTGACCCCGTGACCGGCCTGGGCACCCCCAATGTCAGCAATTTGGTGAGTACCTTGGCAGGCATTGCGGTCGTCACGCCAGCCCCTGTGGTGACACCTGCCGCCATCAGCGGCAAGGTGGGCACAGCCCTGTCCTTCACCGCATCTGTGAATGCAGGCAACCCTGTCACCTACAGTTTGACAGGCGCGCCAACAGGCATGGCCATCAGCAGCACTGGCGTGGTCACTTGGGCAACACCCGTGGCTGGCACTTACGCTGTGACCGTGATTGCAAAAGACAGCAAGACCGCCTTGACAGGTCAAGGTGTTTACACCGTCACCATTGCGGCTCTTCCTGCAGCAGTAGCCCCCACCGTGGCCTCTGCCACGATTTCGGGCAAGCCCGGTACAGCTTTGTCATTTGCTGTTACGACCACAGCGCCCAACCCGGTCGCCTACGCGCTGAGCGGCGCACCCACGGGCATGAGCATCAGCAGCACAGGTGTGGTGAGCTGGGCTAAACCTGTGCTTGGCACTTACAGCGTCACCGTGGTGGCCAAGGACACCAAGACTGGCCTCTCAGGTAGCGGCATCTATACCGTAAAAATTGCAACCGTTGGCCCCGTGATCACCGCCGCATCCATGACCGGTGTTGCAGGCAAAGCGTTAAGCGGCTTGATCAGCATTTCTGACCCAGGTGCCACCTACATTTCGGTGTCCATCTCCGGCGTGCCCCTGGGCATGGGCTTCTCCATGAGCGGCATGAACATCACAGCCAAATGGGCAAGCCCAACAGTGGGCAGCTACAGCATGAAGATCACGGTGACCGATTCTGCTGGACTGACAGCACAGGTGACAGTGCCGATCACGATCACGAAGTAAAGTGGGATTCTGCGCAGGCAAGTACCTTGACTGCGCAGAACTTGAACTCCGGAATCTTGCCGAACGGGTCCAGCGCCGAGTTGGTCAGCAGATTGGCTGCGGCCTCGCCGTAGGCGAAGGGGATGAACACCGTGCTGTCGGGCGTGCCGTTGTCCAGGCGGGCTGTGAGCTGCACTTGCCCTCGGCGTGATTGCACTTGGATGGAGGCACCCGCTTGTACGCCCAGGCGGGCTAACTCTTTCGCGTTCATGCTGGCAGTGGGGCTTGGTTCCAGCGCGTCCAGCACCTCGGTTCGTCGCGTCATGCTCCCGGTATGCCAGTGCTCCAATTGTCTACCCGTGATCAGCACCATGGGGTAGTCGGCATCGGGCAGTTCATTGGCTGGAATCAGGGCAGCGGGCACCAGTTTGACGCGGCCATCGGCCGTCGGGAAGCGGTCGATGAATACAGTAGGCTGGCCTGGGTCATCGGCACTGAGGCAGGGGTAAGTAACGCTGCCCTCGCGCTGCAGTCGCTCCCAGCTAATGCCCGCAATGGCAGCGTGCATCGCTTGGCGCATTTCTTCATAGACAGCGGCCACGCCAAAGTCTTTACCGGGATAAGACCAGCTTAAGCCCATCCCCAGCGCCATCTGCTGAATGATCCACAGGTCCGCTCTCGCATCACCGGGCGGATCAATCGCCTGGCGACCCATTTGCACCATGCGGTCCGTGTTACTCACGGTGCCGGTTTTTTCGGGCCAGGCGGTGGCGGGGAGGATCACGTCGGCCAGCCAGGCGGTTTCGGTCATGAAGATGTCTTGCACCACCAAATGCTCAAGAGATGCCAGTGCATGGCGTGCGTGGTTCAGGTCGGGGTCGCTCATGGCGGGGTTCTCGCCCATGATGTACATGCCACGTACCTTGTGCGGATCGCTGTCGGGGGCCAGCGCCTTGTGCATGATTTCGACCACGGTGTACCCGGGGGACTTGTCCAGGGGTGTCTTCCAGAAGTCCTCAAACCAGGTGTGCGCTGCCGCGTTGTCCACACGCTGGTAGTTGGGGAACATCATGGGAATCAGGCCCGCATCGCTGGCACCCTGCACATTGTTTTGCCCGCGCAAAGGGTGCAGGCCGCTGCCCGGCTTGCCGATCTGGCCAGTGATGGTGCACAAGGCGATCAGGCAGCGCACATTGTCGGTGCCGTGCACATGCTGGCTCACGCCCATGCCCCACAGGATCATCGCGCCCTTGGCCTTGGCGAACGCGCGGGCGACTTCGCGGATGGTCTCAGCCGGTATGCCGCACACGGGCGCCATGCGTTCCGGGCTGAAGTTAAGAACGTTTTGGGCTATTTCGGCATAGTGGGTGACGCGAGCAGCTACAAAATCAGTAGCAACCATGCCTTCGTCAATCACGGTGTGGATCATGGCGTTGAGCAGCGCCACGTCGGTATCGGGCTTGAACTGCATCGTGCGCCAGGCGTGTTTGCCAATGTCGGTCACGCGGGGGTCGGCCAGCACAATTTTGGCCCCACGCTTGGCGGCATTCTTGATCCAAGTGGCGGCCACAGGATGGTTGGACGTGGGGTTGGAGCCAATCACCAGGATCAGCTCGGCATGCTCCACATCCTTGACTTGGTTGCTGACAGCACCCGAACCCACGCCTTCAAGCAAGGCCGCAACGCTGCTGGCATGGCACAAGCGGGTGCAGTGATCCACGTTGTTACTGCCAAAGCCGGTGCGAACGAGTTTTTGGAACAGGTAGGCTTCTTCATTGCTGCCCTTGGCACTGCCAAAGCCTGCGAGCGACTTGGGCCCATGCTGATCGCGCAAAGCTTTGAGCTTGCCACCGGCAAGGGCCAGGGCTTCTTCCCAACTGGCTTCGCGGAAGGTGCTGCGCCAGTCGGCTTCGCGCTCGGGAATGTGGTCCCCATGCTTGGGCGCATCGGCACGGCGGATCAACGGCTGCGTCAAGCGGCCCGCGTGGTGCACGTAGTCAAAGCCAAAGCGGCCTTTGACGCACAGGCGGCCTTCGTTGGCCGGGCCGTTGCGGCCTTCCACGGCCACGATCTTGCCGTCGCGCACTTGGTAGCTCAGCTGGCAGCCAACGCCGCAGAAGGGGCAGACGGAATCGACGGACTTGTCCACCGCTTGCGAGCCGATGAGCGTTTTGGCGCTGATCGCCCCCGTGGGGCAGGCCTGCACACATTCGCCGCAAGCCACGCATGAACTCGCCCCCATGGGATCGGCGAGGTCGAACACAATCTGGCTGTGCGCACCCCGACCGGCAGTGCCGATGACGCCGTTGACCTGGACCTCGCGGCAGGCGCGCTCGCAGCGTCGGCAGTTGATGCAGGCGTCGAGGTTGACTGCCATCGCAGGATGCGACTCGTCATGCCATGCTGGATGCGATGTGTCAGAACAGGCAGGGTGCGAAACGTCAGGCTTGGCTTGCTCGCGTTGGAGATTTTGCAAGGCGGGGCGCACGGCCACATCCAGTCGCTCAGCCCACTGACTTAGCTCACCATGAGGACTATTGGCATCGCCATCATTCCACTGGTAGCCCGCGCTCGGCATGTCAGACAGCAGCATTTCCAGCACCATCTGCTGGCTCTTGATGGCTCGTGGGCTATCTGTTTGCACGACCATGCCGGGTGTAGCAGCGCGGCAGCAACTGGCGGCCAGCGTGCGCTCGCCTGCCACTTCAACCACGCAAGCACGGCAGTTGCCGTCTGGCCGTAAACCGGGTTTGTGGCAGAGGTGGGGAATGTCAATGCCCAAGCGCTTGGCCAGGTCGAGGAGACTTTCCCCTGCGTGCGCTTCGCAGGTGTTTCCGTTCAGCGTCAGTGTGCTGTTGCTCATAGACCCACCTCATGGGCAAAGTACTTGATCACACAGCGCACAGGATTTGGCGCTGCCTGTCCCAGCCCGCAGATGGACGCATCCGTCATGACCTGGCTCAGGTCTTCTAGCGTGTGCACGTCCCAGACAGCGGCTTTCATCAGCTGGGCCGCTTTGACCGTGCCCACGCGGCAGGGCGTGCACTGGCCACAGCTCTCCCCCGCAAAAAACTGCATCACATTGAGCGCGGCGTCGCGTGCCTTGTCGGCCTGGCTCAGCACCACGACAGCGGCAGAACCGATGAAGCCACCGTGCGGCTGCAGGGTGTCAAAGTCCAGCGGCACATCGGCCAAGCTGGCGGGAAAAATGCCGCCACTCGCGCCTCCAGGCAGATAGGCGTAAAGCGTTTGCCCATCGGCCATGCCGTCGCAGTGTTCGTCAATCAGCTCGCGCAGGGTGATGCCTGCAGGCGCTAGCTTGACGCCGGGATTTTTGACCCGACCGCTCACACTGAAGGACCGAAAGCCTTTGCGGCCGTGTCTTCCATGTTCAGCAAACCAGCCGTCGTCATGGGTCAGGATGTCGCGCACCCAGTACAGAGTTTCAAAGTTGTGCTCAAGCGTGGGGCGGCCAAACAGGCCGGTCTGGGCGATGTAAGGGGGGCGCAGGCGCGGCTCACCCCGCTTGCCTTCAATGCTTTCGATCATGGCGGACTCTTCGCCGCAGATGTAGGCACCGGCGCCACGGCGCAGTTCGATGTGCGGCAAGGGGAATGGCGGGTTGGCTTGTAGCGCGACCAGCTCACGTTTCAGCAAGGCGCGGCAGTCGTGGTATTCGTCGCGCAGGTAGATGTAGATCGATTCGCAACCGACCACATGTGCGGAAATCAGCATGCCTTCAAGAAATCGGTGCGGGTCGCGTTCCAGGTAAAAGCGGTCTTTGAAGGTGCCGGGCTCGCCTTCGTCGATATTGACCGCCATCAAGCGCGGCGCAGGTTGGTCGCGCACGATCCGCCATTTGCGCCCTGCGGGAAAACCCGCACCACCCAGCCCGCGCAGGCCCGCTTGGTCCATGCGTTCAAGCGCGGCGTCTAGGCTTTGTTCACCGCTGACAATTGAGGCAGCCAGGCCGTATCCACCGCCTGCACGATAGGCCTCGTACGCTATTACTTCAGGAGCAAACTTTGCAGAAGGAGCGTGCCGAAGTGCCCCCTGGGATGCTTGAATCACACTTTGAACAGTCGCTTTGGACACTGCTTGCTGTCCCACCTGTACGGCGGGAGCTTGTTCGCAGCGCCCAAGGCAGGGAGCGGGCAGCACGCGAACGCCTTGGCCCAGCAAGTCGGGCAAACTTTGCAGCAATTCATCCGCGCCTGCCATTTTGCAACTGAGGCTGTTGCACACCCGAATGGTTTGCGCAGGAGGCTCGGTGCTGTCTTTTAGGACCTCGAAGTGATGGTAAAAACTGGCGACTTCAAACACCTCCACCATGGGGATACTCATCTCAGTCGCCAAGGCCACCAGCCAAGCTTCCGGCAAGCCCTTGCACGCATCGTTGATCAGATGCAGGTACTCGATCAACAGGTCCCGGCGATAACCTTCAGCCGGTCGCGGGCCGATCAAGCCGCGAACGCTTTCCCGAACAACCGGGTCAGGCTGACGCCCCTTCAGGTGCCCACGTTTAGCTGTCTGGAGCAAGGCCTCTGGCGTGCTGAGGGGTATGGCTTGCATGGTCGCTTAAGCCTTCAGTTGCTGGTGATGAAAGCGCAGGTGGTCTTCCATGAAGGTCTGGATAAAGTAGTAGCCATGGTCAAATCCTTCGTGGCGGCGCAAGGTCAAGGTTTGTTTGGCTGTCGCGCAGGCCTGTTCGAACAGTTCGGGCTTGAGTTGCTCCACCAAGAACTTGTCTGCTAGGCCCTGGTCAATCAAGATGCCTCCTGGATAGGGTTGCGTTTGCGCACTCGCCATCAAGGCGCACGCGTCGTAAGCTTGCCAGGCAGTCGTGTCTGCCCCCAAGTAATGGCTGAGTGCCTTGGTACCCCATGGGCACTGCGTGGCCGAGCATATTGGCGCGAATGCCGACAAACTTTTGAACAGACCGGGGTAGCGCAGCGCTAAGGTCAATGCCCCATGCCCGCCCATGGAGTGCCCAAAGATCCCAAGACGGTCCACGTCGGCACCAAACTGCTGCACGACGATGCGGCGCAGCTCGTTCACCACATAGTCTTCCATGCGGTAGTGAACAGACCATGGCTGCTGGGTCGCGTTCATGTAAAAGCCTGCACCTGCACCCAAGTCCCAGTCTTTGCTCTCATCTGGCACACCGGTATTTCTTGGGCTGGTATCGGGCGAGATCAGCATCAAACCCAGCTCTGCCGCGATGCGCTGTGCGCCGGACTTGGTGGGGAAGGTTTCTTCAGTACAGGTCAGACCCGCCAGATAGATCACGGCCGGCACCGGGCCGTCCTTCGCCTGCGGCGGTTTAAAAACAGAAAAGTGCATCGGCAAACCAATGCTGCCGGAGGTATGGCTGTAAAAACCCTGCACGCCGCCAAAGCAGGCATGTTCGGAAATCGTCGTCAAAGTGTCATGCATGCTTAACAGTTTAGCGACCCGGCTCGGGGCGAAAAATGTTCGGCCATATGACGCCTATAAGAAACCAAGCCAGAAACTGGTTTTGAAAAATCAGGCGCCAATCAACTCGAAGACGGCGTCGGCGAAAATTTGCGGCACCTCTTGTGGCATGTTGTGACCCACTCCGGGCACCCAACGGTGTGAGCGGGTGCCGCTGAAGAATCGGGCGTGGGCCGAAGCCTCAGCCGGTGGCCGCACGCCATCATCCATTCCATCAAACGTGATGGTGGGCACCGTGACAACAGGTTGCAGGGCCAAACGCTGTTCAATCTCAGCGTGCGCCGGGTCTCCAGGCACCAGCCCAAAGCGGTGGCGGTAGGACTGGATCACCACGTCAACAAAGTCTGGGTTATCAAAGGCCTGCGCACTGCGCTCGAACGTGGCGTCGTCAAACGCCCAGGTGGGTGACCATGTCTTCCATAACTGTCGACAAACCGCACGGCGGTCAACTTCCAAGCCGGCACGGCCACGTTCGCTGTGAAAGTAATATTGATACCAAAGACGTTGCTCGTTCTCGGGTGTGTCTGGCGCCATGGCCTTGGCGATGTTTTGTATGTTGTAGCTGTTGAAGGACAGTAAACCCGTGCACCGTTCAGGCCAAAGCGCCGCCACAACACAGGCGGCGCGCCCGCCCCAGTCATAGCCCGCCAAGACGGCATTAGGGATGTGCAAAGCATCCATCAGCGCCAGCAGGTCAGCCCCTAAGGCGGCTTGCTCGCCCGAGCGAGGTGTCTCCTGACGCAGAAACCGCGTCGGGCCAAAACCGCGCAGATAGGGCACGATCACACGGCAGCCTCGGGCAGCCAGCAAAGGCGCAACCTCGGCATAGGCATACACGTCGTACGGAAAGCCGTGCATTAAGAACACGGGCACGCCGTTTGCAGGCCCCAGCTCGATATAGGCCAAATCCAGCTGGCCTGCCTGAACCCGGCGGAGTTCGCCAAAACTGGGATGCGCCAGCATGATCAGGTGTCTTTAGAGATTTTGATGCTTGGAAACTTGGAGGAAAAGTCTTTTGCCTTGGCTGCAATCTTGATCGCCACCTGACGCGCCACAGTCTTGTAGATCGTCGCCACTTCCCCGTCTGGGTCAGCAACCACAGTGGGCCTGCCGCTATCGGCTTGCATGCGGATGTTGATGTCCAGCGGCAGGGCACCCAAATAATCCATCTGGTATTCAGCGGCCATCTTCTTGCCACCGTCTGCACCAAAGATGTGTTCGACATGGCCGCATTTGCTGCACACATGCGCCGCCATGTTCTCAACGATGCCCAGAATGGGAACCCCCACCTTCTCAAACATCTTGATGCCTTTGCGCGCATCCAGCAAGGCAATGTCTTGAGGCGTCGTCACGATGACGGCACCCGTCAAAGGCACGCGTTGACTCAAGGTCAGCTGGATGTCACCCGTACCTGGCGGCATGTCGACGATCAAATAGTCCAGATCTTTCCAGTTCGTTTGGCGCAGCAGTTGCTCCAGCGCCTGGGTGGCCATCGGGCCGCGCCAGATCATGGCTTCGTCCTTTTCCACCAGGAAACCGATGGACATGACCTGAACACCGTAATTCTCAAGCGGCTCCATGGTCTGACCGTCTTCGCTCTCTGGACGCCCAGTCACACCCATCATCATGGGCTGGCTGGGGCCATAAATATCGGCGTCCAGCAGGCCCACTGATGCACCTTCAGCTGCCAACGCTAAGGCCAAGTTCGCAGCTGTGGTGCTTTTGCCCACACCGCCCTTGCCAGACGCCACGGCAATGATGTTTTTGACATTGGGCATCAACTGCACGCCGCGCTGAACAGCGTGGCTGATGACTTTGGTGCTGATGTTGGCAGACACATTATTCACGCCTGCAACGGTCTTGGCTGCGTTGACCAGCGCCCGACGCAGCGCCGGAATCTGGCTCTTGGCGGGGTAGCCCAATTCAACGTCGAAAGACACATCGCCGTCGTGAATGACCAGGTTTTTCAGCGCCTTGGTCGATACAAAGTCTGTGCTGGTGTTGGGATCAATTACCGACTGAAGGGCGTCCTTCAGTGTCTGCTCGTTCAATGCCATATGTAACTCCTGAATTCGCATAGTCTAGCCCGTTGATCGGCCTGCCCGATGGCATTTAGGCGACGTCCACAGTCGCTGCGCACAACAGGGCCTAAAATTGCTGCCCCGCCCGTCGATTTGTACAGTGACAGGGTGGGCTCTACCAGGTTTATGGACATGCCCCGCCAAATTTTCGTCACCACCGCCCTCCCCTACGCCAACGGCAACTTCCACATCGGCCACATCATGGAGTACATCCAGGCCGATATCTGGGTGCGGTTTCAGCGCATGTGCGGGCATGAGGTGAACTTTGTCTGCGCCGACGATGCCCATGGCGCGCCTATCATGATCGCCGCGCAAAAGGCGGGCATCACGCCGCAGCAGTTTGTCGCCAACATCGCCGCAGGTCGCAAGCCTTATCTGGACGGCTTTCACATCGCTTTTGACAATTGGCACAGCACCGACGGCCCCGAGAACCACGAACTGGCTCAAGCAATTTACCGTGACCTGAAGGCCAATGACCTGATCAGCAGCAAAACCATTGAACAGTTCTTCGACCCCGAGAAGAACATGTTCCTGCCGGATCGCTTCATCAAAGGCGAATGTCCCAACTGCCACGCCAAAGACCAGTACGGTGACAACTGTGAGGTCTGTTCCAAGGTTTATAGCCCGACCGACCTGATCAACCCGTACTCAGCCCTTTCGGGTGCGACGCCGGTGTTGAAGAACTCCGAGCATTTCTTTTTTAAGCTGTCAGACCCACGTTGCCTGGCCTTTTTGAAAGAATGGACCACCAGCGGTGCGGTGCAACCTGAGGTACTGAAAAAGATCAGCGAATGGCTCACGCCCGATGAAAACGGCGTGACCGCCATGGGCGACTGGGACATCAGCCGCGACGCACCCTACTTTGGCATCGAGATCCCCGATGCGCCGGGCAAGTATTTTTATGTGTGGCTGGATGCGCCCATTGGCTACCTGGCGTCGTTGAAGAACCTTCTCGACAAACGCGGGCAAGACTATGCAGCCTACATGGCCAACCCCGACCTGGAGCAGTACCACTTCATTGGCAAGGACATCATCACCTTTCACACCCTGTTCTGGCCCGCCACGCTGAAGTTCAGCGGCCGCAAGGTGCCAAACAAAATTTTTGTGCACGGCTTTTTGACCGTGAACAACGGCGAGAAAATGAGCAAGAGCCGTGGCACAGGGCTGGACCCACTCAAGTACTTGTCGCTGGGGATGAACCCCGAGTGGTTGCGCTATTACCTGGCCGCCAAGCTCAGTGGCCGCAATGAAGACATTGACTTCAATGCAGACGACTTCCAGGCGCGGGTCAATTCAGACTTGGTGGGCAAGTACATCAACATCGCGTCCCGAGCCGCAGGCTTCATTGCCAAACGCTTTGGCGGAAAATTGGGGACTGTTTCTGCCGACGGCGGCACGCTACTGCTCACACTTAGCTCTCAAAATGAGAGCATACAAAAACTCTATGGCGAGCGCGATACGGGCAAGGCAGTGCGTGAAATCATGCTCTTGGCGGACCGCGTCAATGCCTACGTGGACCAAAACAAACCGTGGGAAATTGCGAAGCAAGAAGGCCAGGACGCGCGCCTGCAAGAAGTTTGCAGCACCTGCATTGAAGCCTTCCGCATCCTCACGGCTTACCTCAAGCCCGTGATGCCTGCACTGGCCACCCAGGTTGAAGCGTTTCTGCAATGTGCGCCGCTGGACTTCGTCAACTCAGCCACAGCGCTGGGTGCGGGCCATGCCATTGGCACCTATCAGCACCTGATGCAACGCGTAGACCCCAAACAACTGGAAGCTTTGTTTGAAGCGCCCCCTGCGCCAGAACCAGAGAAAACCATTCCTGGCGGTGAGGAACTCGCCCCTACGATCTCCATCGACGACTTTGCCAAAATTGACTTGCGCATCGCGCAGATCGTGAATTGCGAAGCCGTGGAAGGCAGCACCAAGCTGCTACGTTTAACGCTGGATGTGGGTGAAGGCAAGCACCGTAATGTGTTCAGCGGCATCGCCAGTGCCTACAAGCCCGAAGACCTGATCGGCAAACTGACGGTGATGGTGGCCAACCTGGCACCACGCAAGATGAAGTTTGGTGTTTCGGAAGGCATGGTGTTGGCTGCCAGCCATGCTGATGAAAAAGCCCAACCGGGCATTCACGTGCTCAACCCCTGGCCTGGCGCACAACCCGGAATGCGCGTGCGTTAAAGTTCAGGCCAATGTCAGCCCTCATCTCAGCCGTCTTCGTTTTGCTGCTGGGGGCAACTTTGGCCCTGGCGGTTCGAGGCAACAGGTGGCGCGCTTTTTGGGCGATCGCAACCCAGACCGTGGCCATGGTGCTGGTCGTGAGTGCGGCTTGGCCAGTGTTGATGGGCGGAAGCATTGTTTCGGGCTCCATGGTCTGGACCTACCCTGTCGGCACACCGCGCGTCCAGATGGACGGCTTGGGTGCCTTCTTTTTGGTGTGGTCGCTGCCCATGACGCTGCTCGGCAGTCTTTACGCAGTCGGCTACATGCGGCGCTACTTTGACAGCGCACGGCACCTGGGCGTGCACTTTGCGCTGCTGAACGCCACATCGCTTTCGTTCATCCTGGTCTATTGCACCGACCACGCGCTGATCTTTCTACTCGGCTGGGAGATCGCGGCGCTAGCCGCATGGCAGCTGGTGATTTGGGATTACAGCAACCAAAAAGTGCGCTTTGCTGGGTTCAATTACCTGGTGTCCACCCACATCGGACTGATCTTCCTGGTGGCAGCCTTCATGATCATGTACGCCCACACAGGCACTTGGGCGCTGGATTCCATGGGGTCGTGGCTTCAAACCCACCCTGGGCCTGAGCGTAATTTGGTCTTTTTGCTGCTGCTGATCAGCTTTGGCCTCAAGTCAGCGTTCTTTCCATTCCATTCCTGGCTGCCGCGCGCCCACGCTGCGGCGCCTGCGCATGTGTCGGCGCTGATGTCGGGCGTAATCCATAAAGCTGGGCTGTATGCGTTGGTGCGTTTCATCATTTTGATCGGACAGCCAGACGAATGGATGGGCTGGTTTTTGATCGCGTTTTCCGCGTGTTCGGCACTTGTGGGGGGGCTATATACCGTTGGGCAACGCGACTTGAAACGCATGCTGGGGTATTCATCCACTGAAAACGTGGGCATTGCGGGCATCGGCATTGGTGTAGGGTGTTTGGGGCTGGCTTGGGGCATGCCAGCCTTGGTAGCGCTGGGCTTTGCCGGTGGCTTGCTTCATGTGCTGAACCATGCTTTCTTTAAATGCCAGCTCTTTTACGCCGCCGGTTCTGTCTACCAAGGCACGCATACGGTGGATATGGAAAAGCTTGGCGGCTTGGCACGCTTGCTGCCGTGGACCACCGCGTTCTTTTTGATTGGGGGCATGGCCATCTCGGCGCTGCCACCTTTTAACGGCTTTGCCAGTGAATTCACGTTGTACAGCGCCTTGTTTCACGACGGCGCCATGGATCCTCGTGCGCGCATGGCGTTGGCCGTAGCAGCAGCCGTTTTGGCCTTTGTAGGTGCCATGTCTGCGCTGGCCATTACGCGCGCTTTTGGCGTCATCTTTTTGGGAGCCCCGCGCGACGTCAATATTGGTCGGGCAGTAGAGGCTAACCATTGGATGTTGCTTCCCATGGGCGTTCATACCTTGGGTGTTTTGGTGCTGGGTTTAGCCCCTTTTGTCGGGTTCTTGATGGTCAGTCAACCCACCGCGCTGGCCATGCAGGCGCTTGGCGTCGACGTGGCCCCTTACCTGATCCCCATCACAGAGCAACTGGGAACCATCAGCGCCATCAGTGCTTGCTTATTGGGCGGATTTGCCGCGCTAGTGCTTTTGCGCCGCGTCTGGTCACCGGTGGCTTCGTCACACGTCACTTGGGGTTGCGGCTATACAGCGGTATCAAGCCGCATGCAGTACACAGGAGCGGCGTTTTCGCTTGACTTTACCTACTGGTTTCGCCAAATCATGCTGATATTGCGGCGGCGCAAGGCACCCGTTGGTTATTTCCCGGCCGACAGCTATGCCATCACCGATTGCGTTGACGCCGTAGAACACCGGCTGTACGCGGTGATTGGCCATGGTGATGACTCTGCCGAGAACATCTCGCGCAAGCTGCCAGAGGACGACACGCGCATCACTTTTGCGGCAGGCTTGATTGCTGTGGTGCTGATCATCGGCCTGGCCATGATCACAAGCGGAGACAAACCATGATGCTGTCGCTGGTTGCGGTGCACCTGGGCTTGTTGCTGCTGATGCCTTTTTTGCTGATTGGGGTGATCAACCGTACAAAATCCTGGTGGGCTGGCCGCAAAGGACCAGGGCTGCTCCAGAGCTATTGGGACATGCGCCGTCTGTTGCACAAGCAACCCGTGTACAGCAGCACAAGTACTGCGGTTTTTCGCTACGGCGCGGCTTTGGTGGCAATCAGCGCTATCGTGGCTGGCTTGATCGCCCCCGTGCTGGGCGGTGTGTCAGCATTGCAATTCAAATACGACTTTGTCGTCTTCGCATACACGTTGGGTTTAGGCCGCATGGCGATGATGGTGTCGGCCATGGATGTAGGCAGCGCCTTTGAAGGCATGGGCACAGCGCGCGAAGCGTCTTTCTCTGCCTTTGTTGAACCCGCCTTGTTTTTATTGATAGGGTCAGCCAGCATCGCAACCGGGCAAACCAGCTTTGCCGGGCTGATTGGGGCATGGCAGCACAGCCCTCAATTTGGCTTGCTGGTGTTACCTGCTTTGCTGACACTGTTCATTTTGTTGCAGACCGAAGCGGCCCGCGTCCCCGTGGATGACCCCACGACGCACCTTGAGCTGACCATGATTCACGAGGTAATGCTGCTGGATCACAGTGGCCCCGATTTGGCCGCCATGCAATATGGCGCTGCGCTCAAACTCACGACCTATGCGGGTCTGATTGCGGCTTTGCTGAACCCATTTGACCCCATCAGCAACTTGGCGCTGTCGGCAGCAAGTTCGGCTGTACTGATGCTTGCAGTGGCCGTCGCTGTGGGTTGTGTTGAGTCGCTCATAGCCCGGTTGCGCATGCGCTGGGTGCCGCGCTATTTGCTGCTGGCTGGCGGCGCGGCACTCACTTGCCTGGCCATGGTGGCACTGGGAGGGCGCGCGCCGTGAACCTGCCGCTTGTGTTTTTGTTGATCCTTTGCGTCACGCCCTTGTTTTTTGGTCGCATGCGGCAGTTGCCGGGCTGGCTGGCTTTGCAAGGCCTTGCACTGGCTTGGTATGGCCTGACGGACAACCCCGAGATGTCTGTGCACGACGTGGCAACCGCCGCCGAGGTGGTTTTTCTGCGCGCGATCCTGGCCCCTTGGCTATTCAAGCGCATGCTGGCACGGCGCAATGAGCCTGACTTGGAGTTGATGCCGTCAAACCTCTTTACCTGGGGCATTGCGATAGGCCTCATTGCGCTGGCCTTTGAATTTGCGCAGGCAACTTCTTCCGGCGCAGACGTCTTGATTCTGGGTGTTGTGAGCGCTGCAGTGGCGATGTCATTTCTGCTGCTGTCCACCAACGCGACCCCGCCTGCACAGCTGGCCTCATTGTTGTACCTGGAGACGGCGTTGGCCTTGTTCGAAACCTTGCTACCAGAGGCTTGGCCACTACCCGCGCATATCGCGGTCAGCGCGGTTTATGTTCTGACGGTAAGCATAGGCTGCTGGTTGCTCAGCCATGCCAGCACGGCGAGTGTGCTTGGCACGCCGTCGGCACCACGACATAAGGAGTTGGGATGACCAGCACGGCCATGTCCTCGCCAGCACTTGCACCAGACGACGCGAGCTCTTCAGCCAAGGCAGCCGGGCCAGCCTGGGCAGCTGCCCTGGTGATGTTTGCACTAGCCAGCGTTGCAGTCAGCCTCTGGCTATTCTTTGATTTTCCGCTGGCTGAATTGCCGGTTTATTTTGGCGCGCACTGGTTCATTTTGGATGCCACGTCGCTGCTGTTTGTGTGTGTGATCAATCTGGTCTTTTTGGGCATCAGTGTGTACTTGTACGCCTGGGCGCATGACCGCGAGCAGCATGTGCACCACGTGCGCATGCGGGCGGCACTGTCCATGCTGTTCATGTTGGCCATGAGCTTGGGCGTCATGTCCAACCACCTGCTGGTGCTGTGGGCACTGATCGAAATCACGACCTTGTGCGCGACACCTCTGGTCACGCTAGGCTACGGTACTGAGCCACACCGCGTTGCCTGGCGCTATTTGCTGTATTCCAGCATGTCGTTGGGACTGACCTTTTTAGGCTTCATGTGCCTAACCCGTTCGGCGCATTTGGCAGGCCTGCCCATTGATTTTGCACTGGACAAGCTCTCAGGCAGTCTGCCGCCACAAATGGATTTGTGGCAGCGCCTGGGCTTGTCTTTCATCATGCTGGGCTTGGGCAGCAAGTTGGGTTTGGCACCTCTTTACGCTTGGCTGCCAGAAACCTATGAGACCGCCCCCACCAGCACCAGCGCTTTACTGGCAGCGGTGCAGTTCAACATCAGTGTGGTCGCCGTGTTTCGCATCCTGCAAGCCTTCCAGGGGCACGACACGGGTTTCATGTCGAATCAACTGCTCATCATGGGCGGCTTGTCTTTGATCGTGGCATCGATTCAAGTGATGGCTGCCAAAAACTACAAGCGTTTGATTGCCTATGCCTGCGTCAGCTCTTCTGGCGTGATCGCCATGGGCTTGTCGGTGGGCAAAGCAGCCGCTTATGGCGTGGTGCTGTATGTGGTGAGCAATGCGTTTGTCAAAGCCATGCTGTTTCTGGCCGCAGGGCGCATGCGCGCGGTGTATGGCACCAATGACATTGCCGCGCTCAGCGGTGTGATCAAACGGCTACCATTTGCCGGTTCCATCTTTGCGCTAGGTGTTTTTGCGCTGCTCGGCTTGCCGCCCTTTGGCAGCTTCATGGCCGAGATGCTGATCCTGTCGGGCATTGTCCAGCGTGACAACATGATGGCCTTCACCCTCATGTGCGCCATGTTGACCATCATTTTTGTGGCCACCGGGCGCGCCGTGTTCCCCATGCTGTGGGGCCCGTTGAAATCCGATCTGGAAGCCGTGAAGGAACCCCTGGTCACCATGCTGCCCATGATGGCCTTTGTGGCCATGCTGGTGCTGCTGGGCATTTACACCCCCGATGTGATCAGTAATTTGCTGCTGGTGGTGGCACAGTCGATTGGGGGAAGTTAATTGAAGACTTTGGGACATTCCCCTGTTCTTTGCGTAGCGCTGAAGAATCTACCGCGCTTGGCGCTGGCAGATTTCATGCAAAGCTGTGCCGAGCATCTTCACACTGGTGACCGCGTCTTAACCCTGTTCGGGCAACGGGTGCAAGCCGCGCACGGCAGCATTGCACTCACCGCTATTTTTTACAGTGCCAGCGCTGGTCTGGTCTTGCGGCGAGGCGTAGCACGTGCCGATGACAGCTTTGACTCGCTGACGCCGAAGCACCCGGCCATGCATATTTTTGAGCGTGAACTGTGGGAGCAGACTGGCATCACCCCAGTCGGCCACCCTTGGCTCAAGCCTGTTCGCTTTGAAGGGCAACGCCAGCAGCGCATGGACGATTACCCGTTCTTCAAGGTGCGTGGTGCCGAGGTACACGAGGTAGGCGTAGGCCCTATCCATGCCAGTGTGATAGAGCCTGGTCATTTCCGATTCATGTGTCTGGGTGAGCGTGTGCATCACTTAGAAATACAACTGGGCTACCAACACCGTGGCGTAGAAAGCCTGCTGTTGCAACGACCACCTTTGACGCTGACAGCACTGGTGGAATCGATCGCGGGCGACTCTAGCGTCACCTACGCAAGTGCCTACTGCGCCGCAGTAGAAGCTTTGGCAGGGGTCTCTATCGACCCCAGCGCCAGCCTGGTGCGCGGTGTAGCGCTAGAGCTAGAACGCATTGCGATCCATCTGGCGTCCGTCACCGGGTTGGCGGGCGACATTGCTTTTCTGCAAGGTGCTTCCACCTATGGCCGACTGCGCACGGCCATCATCAATGCCAGCATGCGGGCTTGCGGCAGCCGCTTTGGACGAGGATGGCTGCGCCCAGGCGGCGTGCGCTTTGGTTTGAATGCCGAGCGCCGTACGGACCTGACGAACACCTTAGCCGCCTTTGCCAAAGACTTGGCCGAGATCAATGCGCTGATGCGCAGCGCCCGTACCGTGAGTCCACGCTTGCAAGGCATCGGTCAGTTATCCGCCAGTGCGGCGCAGGACTTGGGCTTGTGGGGGCTAGCCGCCCGTGCAAGCGGCTTGGCAGTCGATACGCGTGCCTGTTTGCCAGGGAAACTGTACGAAAGCTTTCCGGTGGAAGAACAGACCGAGTCCAGCCGCGACTGCTGGGCTTTGATGCAACTGCGCCTAAAGGAAATTGACGCGTCAGTCCGCTGGATTAACAGCGCCTTGCAGAGTACGGATTTGGACGAAGTCAGTCAGCCCATTCACCCGACCCTAGGCCTGAAACCTGACCACTTGTGCGTATCCACCTGTGAAGGCCCCAGAGGACCTGTCATGCATGTACTGGAAACCGATAGCGATGCCAAGTTGGCGCATTACAAGGTGCAGGATTCATCTTTGCAAACTTGGTTTGCCCTGGCCATGAGTTTGCGTGACAACGATATTTCTGATTTTCCGATCTGCAATAAGAGCTTTGACCTGTCGTACTGCGGAAACGATCTTTGACCATGAGCCTGTTTCAATCATTCACCGTTCGCAAGTCGCAGGGCAGCCAGTTCATCCCTAACCCCAGAACGGCTCAACCCGCGGGCTTCAGGGGCATACCCGTCTTAAACGCCACGGCCTGTGTCCCTCAATGCGACGCCTGTGCGGGTGTATGCCCGAGTCAGGCGATTGCGCTGGAACCTTTGCAGCTGGACTTAGGCAAGTGCGTACTGTGCGGAGATTGTGCGGAGGTTTGCCCATCGCACAAGATCAGCTTCAGTAACCAGACCCAATTGGCTACAACTGAACGAGCGCACTTGCTATTGACTGCTGAGCACCCTTCGCCAGACCCGGTCAAGGTCTCTGCCGCGCTCAAGCAGCGTTTTGGCAGGTCGATGAAACTACGCTCAGTGAGCGCAGGCGGCTGCAACGGTTGTGAGTTGGAAGTCAACGCCAGCAGCAATGTCAACTTTGACCTGGGCCGTTACGGCATTGATGTGGTGGCGTCGCCGCGCCATGCCGATGCCTTGGTACTTACCGGCCCTATCACCCGGAACATGGCGCAGGCCTTGGAGCTTTGCTGGCTAGCCATGCCCGAGCCCAAGATCGTAATCGCCGTGGGGGCTTGTGCGATATCGGGCGGCGTGTTTGCCGGGTCTGACGCGCTGGACCGCAGCTTTCTGGAGCGCTTCAAGCCATCGCTGTACGTGCCCGGCTGCCCTGCGCATCCGCTAACTTTGGTGTGTGGGATATTGGATTTGCTGGGGATTGCTTCTTAGGCATTTTGGGGTTACCTGGGCTGTGGTTGATTGTCGTCGTTGGGGCTGCGTAGTCCGGCGGACGCACCAGGATGGCCATTCTCCGGCCACGCTCGCGAACAGCTGAATTGGTTTGCCTGGACTTCTACTTGTATGCCACCACCGACACGCCGCGCCCCATAAGCTCGCGCGAATCGGCCTGCGCCTGACCACCCTGGTACGCCCGCCTCGGTGGGGCGGTAAAGGCCAACTGATTTGATGCGCGGACGGGTGGTTGAGGCGGATATTTGGATGCTTTTCTGGGACTGAATGGTTTAACAAAGCGGCCTAGAATGAATGAGATGGTCTTCCGCATTTATCTGGATTTTGAGACCTTTATAGAAACCGAAGCCGCAGGCTGAACGCTATTCCTAAAACCAATTCTGGGAGAAATTTATGACCAGTATTTCAAGCGCTACTCAAGCTGTAGATTCAACTTCCCTACGTACATGCCGGTAAAGACAATGTGCAGAATCGGCGTTTACTTTCTGTTGGCCTACGCATGCGCTCTGGTGGCCGGGTGTGACGCGATGTGCGACAACGAACTTGTCAAGTCAGTGACGTCACCGGACGGATCAAAGAAAGCGGTGGCGTTCGTGCGAGGCTGCGGAGCAACAACGGCTGACAGCACGCAGGTTTCAATAGTTTCCAACTGGCGGGGTGTTCCAAGTGGTAGTGGAAACTTACTGATCGTCGAAGGTAAGCCTGCGATTGAAATGTCCTGGATCTCAGATTCTGCGTTAAGAATTGCCAACACTGGACCCGGACGCATATTCAAGCAGGAGGACAACGTGAAAGGGAGTTCTGTTCGCTACGAGTAAAAGGCCTATCGGGCTGGGACAAAGGCGATCATCGATAGCTGTGCGAGGTCTCCGACGTTACGCCGTTCAAAGTGTCGCTCACCATCAACTAGATTTCGGTTGAGAATTGAAACTTAGCAATTACCTCACCCCCCCCACCAAGGCAGGCATACCAGGGTGCTCAGGCGCAGGCCGATTCGCGCGAGCTTATGGGTTGCGGCCTGATGGCAGCGGCATACATGCAGAAGCGTAAGCAATCCAAAACCGCTGTTCGCGAGCGTGGCCGGAGAATGAGTACCCTGGTGTGCCTGCCGGACTGCGCTGCCCAATAGATAGTCCCAATAAACGCCAAAAGCAACAGCAAAATCAAGCAGCAGGCCACTGAAACAACGTAGGCTCCTTGCCAATAAATCGCTGCACAGCCGCCCGATGCTCAGCAGCCGTCCCCGCCAAAGCCTGGCTATTGGCCTCCGTATCCAGCGTAGCCGCCAAATCCCCACCATGCGAAGCCGCCAGCGTGCGTTTGATCAGACTCATAGCGGTAGGCGACGCATGCACAAAACTTTCTGCCATGGCCTGTGCACGGGCCAGCAAGGCTTCTGGCTCATGCAACTCCATCACGATGCCCAATGACAAGGCCTCAGCTGCGCTCACCTCGCGCGCCGACAACATGATCTCTTTGGCACGCTGCACGCCCACAATGCGCGGCAAAGTGTGCAAGGCACCCACGTCAGGCACCAAGCCTATGCGTAGGAAAGACATGCAGAACTTGGCGCGCGGTGTGGCCAACACAAAGTCTGCCGTGATGGCCATGCTGAAACCCGCGCCATAGGCGTAGCCATCCACGGCTGAGATGATGGGCTTGTCCATGGTCAGCAGATCATGCAAGTACACATGCAGCTCCTGCATGCGACTGCGCCAGCCTGCCGGGTCCATAGACTGGTTTGCGGCCATGCCCTTGATGTCACCACCGGCCGAGAAATGCCCACCCGCACCGGTTAACACCATTGCGCGTATGTTGGGGTCGGTGCGCACCGTCTTCAACGCGGCGGCCAATTCCTCGCGCATGGCTGTGCCCAAGGCATTGCGATTGCTGGGGCTGTCCAACGTGATGGTGGCCACCTGCTTGGCCACATCGAAACGAATCACACTCATGGCATTTCTTTCTAAAGAATCTTGCTGTTGTGACCTGCCCAGTAACGGTCTTTCAGCAAGCGTTTGTAGAGTTTTCCCGTGGGATGGCGCGGCAACTCATGCTCAAAATCAACTGTCTTAGGGCACTTGATGCTGGACAAATGCGCGTGGCAAAAGGCAATCAACTCGGCGGCCAGCGCTGGTCCTGCCTCATTCATGTCAACGGGCTGCACCACAGCTTTGACTTCTTCGCCGAACTCATCGTTGGGCACGCCCAACACGGCCACGTCATAAACCTTGGGGTGGGTTACCAGCAGGTTCTCAACCTCTTGCGGGTAAATGTTGACCCCGCCGGAGATGATCATGTAGGCCTTACGGTCGGTCAGGTACAGATAGCCCTCGCCGTCCACATAGCCCACATCGCCGAGCGTGGTCCAACCTTGTGCATTGGTCGAGGCTGCAGTCTTGCCGGGATCACCGTGGTACGAAAAGACTTTGCCGTCGGCAAAGTAAACCGTGCCCGTTTCGCCTATGGGCATTTCATGGCCCTCGTCATCACAAATGCGCAGCTTGCCAATGACGGCTTTGCCCACCGTACCTTTATGCGTGAGCCAATCTTGCGAGCGCACCATGGTCATGCCGTTGCCTTCGGTGCCTGCGTAGTATTCCCATATCACCGGACCCCACCAGTCAATCATTTGCTCCTTGATCGGCACTGGGCAAGGAGCCGCCGCGTGGATGGCAAACTTTAGCGACGACAAATTATATTTAGCGCGATCTATCGCTGGTAACTTGAGCAACCGCACAAACATGGTCGGCACCACTTGCGTATGCGTGACCTGATGCTTTTCAATCTGCGCCAGATAGGCTTCAGGCTCAAAGTGCGCCATCACCACACAGGTCCCGCCCAGCCGCATCGCCGTCATGCAAAAGCGCATGGGCGCAGCGTGGTACAGCGGCGCTGGCGACAAATAAACCGTCTGCGGCCCCATGCCATACAGGCCGCGACAAATCTCGACCAGCGAATTGCTGGCGTCGATCTCAGGTGACTCAGGGGGAACAAATACGCCTTTGGGGTAGCCTGTGGTGCCACTGGAATACAGCATGTCTGCGCCCGCTGTCTCGTCAGCAATAGGCGTTGGCGGGTGCTGGGCAAGCGAACGCTCAAACGACTGGTATCCGGTAAGTTCACCATCCACGACCAGCTTTTGTGCGACCTTGGTCATGTGCGGCAAAAGGGCCTGTGCCAGTTCCGCCTGTGCAACCGATGCGATCATCAAACGCGCCGCACAGTTGTTAACAATATAGGCAGCTTCATTCAGCTTGAGCCGCGTACTGATGGCGGTATAGATGATGCCCGCACGTTGCGCCCCCCAGCAGATCTCAAAAAAGCGAGGATGGTTCTCCATCAGGATGGCCATGTGGTCACCCGGCTGCAGGCCAGCCGATCGGAGCAAATGAGCGAACTGATTGGAGCGCTCATCAAGTTGGCGATACGTGACAGTTTCGCCGCTCTCAGCCATCACATAGGCGACTTTGTCAGGCTGGCTTTGGGCGTGGTGATAGGGGTGCATTTGGTTCGCCCGCTGAATTGATGACGCTAAGTAGTCCTCTATTCGAGCGTGATTTTGGCATCGCGAACGATCTTGCTCCATCTTGGTAAATCACGCGTCATCACGCCAGCAAGCTCCTCGGGTGTTCCGCCCACTGGCTTCAAGCCCATGCCCACTAAGCGGCTGTTGAGCTCGGGCGAGCGCACAATTTTCTGGATTTCACCTGAAAGCTTGTCAACGATTGGTTTCGGCGTTCCCCCAGGAAGAAAGACAGAGAACCAGCCATTGGCTTCAAATCCACCCAGGCCCAGCTCACCAAATGTCTTGACGTCAGGCACCGAAGGATGGCGCTGCGTCCCCGTGATCGCCAAAATTTTGATTTTTTCCGACTTCAGGTGCGGGGTGGCCGACGTCACGTCGACAAATGCCGCTGTCAATTGCCCACCCAGCAGGTCATTGATCTCAGGCGCAGCACCTTTATACGGCACTGCCGTCAACTCGATGCCTGCAGCCATTTTCAGCAACTCGCCGTGCATGTGCGACGAGGTGCCGTTGCCATAGGTACCGTAGTTGTATTTGCCAGGGCTGCCTTTGGCCATGGCAATGAAATCCTGCAGACTATTGACGGGCGAGCTCTTTGGAACCATCAAGAAATCGGCCGACAAGGCGAGTTGCGACACTGGCGCAAAGTCTTTGATGGGGTCATAGGGCAACTTGGGGTAAAGCGCTACAGTTTGGATCATGGCGGTGATGCCCACCAGCACGGTATAGCCGTCGGGCGCAGCTTTGGCCACAATGTCGTTGCCAGGAATGCCACTGGCTCCAGGTTTGTTTTCCACAACCACGGGCACGCCCCATGTGTTGCTGAGCTGGGTCGCGATGGTCCGCGCCATGATGTCGGTGCCACCACCAGCGGCATATGGCACCACCATGCGAATTGGCTTGTTGGGATAGGGCGCGTTTGCGGAACTCTGTGCGCAGGCCAAACCAAAGGATCCCGCGAAACTACAGACGGCTGCAAGCTGCAATAGTTTGCGACGTAGAAAACTCATGATCTATCTCCTGATTTTTTGCTGACAGTAGCATGCAGCTACTGAACACGCTGATCAGTCATCCAGGCGACAGTTAGCAAGCCAACGAACCTGCCTTATCATGCGCCACCACCCCTCAAAGATTCGCGCATGTCACTCGTCCAGTTAGCGCTGAAACGCCCCTACACGTTCATCGTGATGGCCATGCTCATTGTGTTGTCCACGCCTTTTGTGCTGCGCAACATGGCGACCGATATCTTTCCAGAGATCAACATCCCAGTGATCAGCATTATCTGGAACTACAACGGTTTGCCCGCTCAGGAGATGGGCCAGCGAATTGCCTCATCAAGTGAACGGGGCTTGACCACGGTGGTCAGCGATATTGAACATATTGAGTCCACATCACTGGCCGGAATCAGCGTGATCAAGGTGTTCTTCCAGCCCACCGCCAATATTCAGGCCGCCATTGCGCAGACTGTGGCCTCCGTACAAACCCAGGTACGCCAGTTGCCGCCCGGTATCACGCCACCTTTGGTCATCAAGTATTCGGCGTCCAGCATCCCTGTGATTCAGCTCGCCCTGTCGAGCGTGACCATGGCTGAGCAAACGCTGTTTGACGCAGCGGTGAACGTCTTGCGTCCGCAGTTAGTGACCATTCCTGGCGTCGCCATCCCCTTTCCCTATGGCGGCAAGATCAAGGTGATCTCGGTGGACCTCGATAACCGTGCCTTGCAGGCGCGAGGGCTATCGCCGTCAGACGTGGTCAATGCGGTCAATACGCAAAACCTGATTCTTCCGTCTGGCACGACCAAGATTGGGGAGGCTGAATATGCGGTTCGCCTCAACGCATCTCCTGACAGCATTGCGGGCTTGAATGATTTGCCGGTCCGCACCTCGGGCACGCAAACGACTTATTTGCGCGATGTGGCCAATGTGCGGGATGGCTTTCAGCCGCAAACCAATGTGGTGAGACAGGATGGCTCCCGTGGCGTGCTGCTCTCTGTGTTGAAGAACGGTGGCGCTTCGACGCTGGACATCGTGGCCAACCTGAAAGCCATGCTCCCTAGAGCGGCGCAGTCATTGCCAACAGACCTCAAGATCACGCCGCTTTTTGACCAGTCTCTGTTTGTCACCGCAGCCATTGAGGGCGTGGTAGCTGAAGCGCTTATCGCGGCAGGCCTGACTGCCATCATGGTTCTGGTGTTTTTGGGCAACTGGCGCAGCACTTTCATCATCGCCTTGACGATTCCTCTGTCCATTTTGGCAGCGATCTTGGCCCTGTTTGCGCTTGGCGAAACCTTGAACCTGATGACGCTTGGCGGGCTAGCACTATCGGTCGGTATTTTGGTAGACCAAGCCATTGTGACCATTGAAAATATTGAGCGTCATATGCACCTGGGCAAGCCGCTGCTGGAAGCCATTGAGGTGGGGGCGGGTGAAATTGGCGTTCCAGCATTCGTGTCCACACTGTGCATCTGCATTGTCTTTGTGCCCATGTTCTTCCTGTCAGGAGTGGCGCGCTTTTTGTTCGTGCCGATGGCGGAGGCAGTCGTTTTTGCGATGCTGGCGTCATATTTCTTGTCACGAAGCCTGGTCCCCACGCTGGTCATGCTTCTCATGGGTGGTGTGCATGGTGGGCAAGCTGAGACCAGTAAGAGTTGGTTGCAGCGGATTTATCAAGGTTTTGACCAACGGTTCGAGCGCCTGCGCCGCGCCTACGCACTGAGTCTGTCATCCACGCTTGTCAACCGACGATTGTTTGGGGCACTGTTCATGGGCTTTTGCGTTCTATCCTGTGTGTTGTTTGGCTTTCTTGGGCGCGACTTCTTTCCAAGTGTTGATTCTGGGCAAATCAGGCTACACATGCGGGCGCCCACGGGAACCCGAATTGAAGAGACGGCGCGTCTGGCAGATGCCGTTGAAAACGTTGTGCGGGAACTCATCCCCGCCACCGAACTGGAAACGATTCTGGACAATCTGGGTGTGCCCAACAGCGGCATCAATCTTTCCTATAGCAATGCGGGCACGATTGGCACCATGGACGGGGAGCTGCTGATGTCCTTGCGCCACGGGCACCGTCCCACGGCAGATCTCATCACGCTCTTGCGCAAAGAACTCCCCTTGCGGTTTCCAGGTGTTGAGTTCTTCTTTCAGCCCGCCGACATCGTCACCCAGATCCTGAACTTTGGCCTGCCTGCCGCCATTGACGTGCAGTTCTCCGGGTCGGACATGGTCGGCAACGCTGCGCTGGCAGCGGAGTTGACCAAGGCCATTCAGAAGATCCCTGGCGCGGTAGACGCCCATGTGCATCAGCGTTTAAACGGCCCAGCCGTCAATCTGACCATGGATCGCACACGAGTACAGCAAATGGGGTTGAGTGCCGCCAACGTGGGGCAGAACGTACTGATTGCGCTCTCAGGGAGCTCGCAAGCTGCCCCCGCCTTCTGGCTCAACCCGCAAAACGGCGTGGTTTATAACGTGGTGATTCAAAGTCCGCAGTACCAAGTGGACTCGCTCAATTCGCTGCTTTCCATTCCTGTGGGCAACGCCTCAACCACAGGTCAAACCCAGTTGCTGGGCAATCTGGTGGAAGCCACCCAGGCCAGGCAGTTACCTGTCATCAGTCGCTACAACATTTCACCATCTATTGACGTCTATGTCAGCGTGCAAGGCACAGATTTGGCATCGGTCGCAGGTCAAGTGCAGAAGTTGGTCGATGAGATTCGGCCTCGGCTGTCACGTGGCAGCCAAGTCACCGTGCGTGGGCAAGTGCAAACCATGCAGTCATCCTTTATTGGACTCGGCGTCGGCCTGGCCATGGCCATTGTGCTGGTCTACCTGCTGGTGGTCGTGAACTTCCAGTCGTGGATTGATGCGCTGATCATCATTGCGGCGCTGCCGGCCGCACTGGCGGGGATCGCATGGATGCTGTTCCTAACGGAAACCACGCTATCCGTCCCCGCGCTGACGGGTTCCATCATGACCATGGGCGTGGCCACTGCCAACAGTATCTTGGTGATTTCTTTCGCGCGCCAGCAGCGCGAGGCAGGCTCGTCTCCGCTGGCGGCAGCCTTGGAAGCGGGTGCTACCCGTATCCGCCCTGTCCTGATGACCGCCCTGGCCATGATCATCGGCATGATTCCCATGGCACTGGGTCTGGGTGAAGGCGGTGAGCAGAATGCGCCTCTAGGCCGTGCCGTGATTGGTGGCCTCCTATTCGCCACAGTCTCCACCCTCTTTTTCGTCCCGGCCCTGTTTGCCGATGTCCACCAGCGGCTCGCCCAACGTGACAAGCACAAAACCCCGACGCCCATGCACGACGCCGTGCCCAAGGAGGCTTGATACCCATGTCCCACGATAGTCATCAAGAATTGGCCATTCATCCGCTCAACTCGGTGGAAGGCAGCACCCTGTTGCAACGCCAGCAACTCGCGCGGCGTACCCGGCTATTGACCGCTGCAGTGGTCATCCTGCTTTTGCTAGGCGGCGCACGGACCATTTTCAGCCGCATGGCCAACGCGCAGACGCTGCAAGCGCAGGTCAATGAACGCGCCGTCCAACCCGTGAAGGCGTTTGAGGTCGCCCCGACCAAAGCAGCGCAGAGCTTGACGCTACCGGGTACCTTGCAAGGCTTCATCCAATCGCCTGTGGCAGCGCGCGCTGGGGGCTATTTGCGCAAGTGGCACAAAGACATTGGTAGCCGCGTAAACAAAGGCGAGCTGCTGGCGGAAATTGATACGCCCGAGCTAGACCAACAGTTGGCCCAGGCGGTCGCGGCCCAGCAGCAAACTGCGTCAAGCCTGGAGCTGGCACGCTCCACCCAGGAACGCTGGGAAGCGCTGCGTAAGCGCGATGCGGTGTCGCAACAAGAGCTGGATGAGCGCCGTAGCGCCTTTGCGCAAGCGCAGTCCAACTTAGCGGCAGCTGCAGCTAACGTCGACCGCCTGCGTGAACTCAGCCGTTTTAAGCGTGTGGTGGCACCCTTTTCAGGTGTGATCACCCGACGCAATGTGGACGTTGGAGATCTGATTGATGGCAGCGGACGCCCACTCTTTTTGCTCTCTCAAACCGACACTTTGCGGGTCTATGTCAACGTACCGCAAGCCTATGCCCAGTTAGTGCGCAAGGGCCAGAGCGCAACCGTGACCCAAGATGAGTTGATGGGTCAAAGCTTCAAAGGTGAGATCGCCCGCACAGCGGCCGCCATTGATGCAGGTACGCGCACCATGCAGGTGGAGATCGCCTTGCCCAACAAGGACGGCACTTTGATGCCCGGTGCATTTGTCCAAGTGGCCCTGCGCCTTCCTGCGTCCGCCACCTTGAGTGTGCCAGGCAACACCCTGCTCTTTCGCCCCCAAGGCACCCGGGTTGCCTTGATCGACGGGCAAGGCACAGTGCAACTCAAGGCCGTTCGGCTGGGGCGCAACATGGGTGATCGTGTGGAGGTTCTGGAAGGTCTAGCTGGCGGCGAAAAGCTGGTGTTGAACCCGCCGGACTCGATGGCAGAGGGCGACAAGGTTCAAATTGTTGCGGACAAACCAGCCGCGCCAACGGTAAAAGCAGAGGCAAAGGCCAAATCGTGAGAGCGCTTGCCACCGGTTTATTGACGCTGCTGGTCGCTGCCTGCGCGCCACAGCAAGCCTATCTCAGGCCGGCCGTTCAGCTACCCGCCAACTGGGCGCCAGAAGCCCCCTGGCGCGAAGGTACACCTAACGACAGCCAAGCTCGCGGTCCATGGTGGAAACGTTTTGCCGATCCCACACTTGATGCCTTACAAGAGCAGGCCATCGCAAGCAGCCCAAGCCTGACCATCGCCTCCGCGCGCTTGGCGCAGGCCCGTGCATCTGCCCAGGTATCTAATGCCAGTCTATTTCCACAGCTCAATATAGGAACCCGCGTCGCCCGCAACCGCATTTCGGCGAACCGGCCACTGACAAATTACAACTCGCCCAATTTCAGCACGGAGCAAAACGACTTCGTGCCTTCGCTCTCAGTAGCTTACGAAGCGGACTTCTTTGGACGGGTTCAGTCTACGGTCGATGCGGCCACTGCGTCTGCCCAGCAAAGCGCCATCGATCTAGAGAATGCGCGCCTGCTGCTCAGCGCCGACTTGGCGAGCAATTACTTCAACTTGCGGCAATTGGATATTGAACTGGACGTGCTAGCCAAGTCCATCGCGTTGCAACGGCGCGCACTTGAACTGGCCACGGCGCGACATGATTTGGGCGTGACCTCTGGTCTGGACGTTGCCCAGCAAAAGGCCTTGCTCGACAACACGCTCACACAGGTCGATGTACTAAAGCGACAGCGTGACCAGTTTGAACATGCCATTGCGACGCTGGTCGGAACGCCAGCACCTTCGTTCACGTTAGCCGCTGAGGTCAGGCCCCGAATACCACCGGCTATCCCACTCGGCGTGCCTTCCGATTTGCTGGAGCGCAGACCCGATGTGGCCTCAGCTGAACGATCAATGGCAGCGGCCAATGCCCAAATCGGTGCGGCCCGCGCGGCCTATTACCCCAGCATCACGCTCGCGCCGTCCATCGGTGTGGAAAGCAGACGTCTAGTCAATCTGTTCGACATGCCCAGCTTGATCTGGTCACTGGGCGGCAACCTCTTGGTGCCGCTTTTTGACGCGGGGCGGGTGGACGCCAATATGGCATTTGCCAAAGCGGGTTATGAGGCCACCGTGGGCAATTACCGCCGTGTGGTGCTGACTGCCATGCAAGAAGTCTCCGACGGTATCTCAGGCTCGGAGGCACTGGATCGTGCCCTCGTACAGGCAGAAGAAGCCCGCAAGAGTGCCGAAAAAGTTCTTGATTTGGCAACTGCCAGGTACGAGGGCGGTGCAGCGGCCTATCTGGAAGTGATCACTGCCCAGCAGAGTCTGCTGAACAGCCAGCGCCAAGTTGCTCAGCTTCTGGGTCAGCGCATGCTGGTTTCTGTTTTCCTGATCAAAGCATTGGGTGGCGACTGGGACGGTAAGCCCAAGTCCTGAGGGTCCGCAGTTCAGGGCGTGATCAGGTCTTCGGTAAGGTCACGCCGACTTGGCCCTGGTATTTACCGCCGCGGTCTTTGTAAGACGTTTCGCAAACGTCGTCCTTGTCGCTTTCAAAGAACAACACTTGGGCGCAGCCCTCACCTGCATAAATCTTGGCGGGCAGCGGTGTCGTGTTGGAAAACTCCAGCGTCACATAGCCTTCCCATTCCGGCTCGAATGGGGTCACGTTCACGATGATGCCGCAGCGTGCATAGGTGCTTTTGCCCAGACAGATGGTCAAGACGTTGCGGGGAATACGAAAGTATTCCAAGGTACGGGCCAGTGCGAAGCTGTTGGGCGGAATGACGCAAACATCCTTGTTGATGTCTACAAAACTGTTTTCATCAAAATTCTTGGGGTCAACCACCGTGCTGTGGATGTTGGTAAACACTTTGAACTCGGGCGCACAGCGGATGTCATACCCATAGCTGCTGGTGCCATAGCTCACAATTTTTTCGCCCGCTGCGTTTTGGCGGATTTGTCCTGGCTCAAACGGCTCAATCATGCCGTGCTCTTTGGCCATGCGGCGGATCCATTTGTCGCTCTTGATACTCATTGTGTTGTCCTGATTGATAGCAGTGTTTGATAGGGCGTCTTGAACGCTCAGAGGGGCCATTGTAGAAAACCCCTTGCGAATGCTCCAATTGTCAGGTCGATTCATGAGGCAAACCCATGATCTACAGCAAAACTGGCGCAGAATCGCAGGGTGCCTGGACTCACCGAAGCCCAGAAAAGTCAAACCGGAGGAGTGAAATTGCGTTGTTTGAACAGGGGATTGCGTTTGGCCTTGGCTTACGGGCTAAAGGTCTCTATTGGCCTGAGCGCACTAAATGCCATGGCCCAAACCTCTGCAGACAATTCCGCACAAGACGTCCCCGTGGCAGCCAACCCCTGCCGTATTGAGGTTGCCAAGTTTGAGCGTGCCATGGGTTTTGTACGGCAAGCCTCCGGCAATGAATTTGCAGCCAAGATCAAAGAAGCGCTGTTGCCCGCCAAGACCGAGGCCGACATTTTGATGCGCGAAGGCTACTGCGGCCTAGCCAAATACATGCGTGACAACAAGCTTCTGGACAAAGTGCGCTGATCGCGTCCGCTCGCTGTCACCTTATTCCCTTTCCAAATCATTTGTGTCTAGGCGCAAAGCCGAAGACAGTGCTGTAGCACGGCTAGGCGAAGCAACAACGACACGGATGATTTAGAAATGGAATCATCCCTTGGCGATGACGGTGCGCTCTATCAGGCGCTCATCCCCCAGCACAATCATCGCGAACAACAATTCGTCCAGGCTATTCGCCTGCGCCGTCTTGCGGGCCAGCAACGGTGTAGCGTCTGGCTTTAAGACCACAAAGTCTGCCTCGCACCCAGGTTGAAGGTTGCCAATCACACCGCCCAGCCCCAACGCCTTGGCGGCACCCGCCGTGTGCTGCCACCACAACTGCTGCGGCGTCAAAGACAAGCCCTGTTTCGTCTGGCCTTCTCGGCCCACGTAGTAGGCCGCCAGCATGGTGTGAAAGGGGCTGAACGAGGTACCGCCACCCACATCGCTGGCCAGGCCATAGCCAAACCCAGCTTGATCAGCACCCGCGTAGTCAAAAAACCCACTGCCCAAGAACAAATTGCTCGTCGGGCTGACGGCCGCCGCTGCGCCGCTGCGGTGCATCAATGCTCGGTCAGCGTCGTCAAAATGGATGCAATGCGCGTAGATGGACCGTTGGCGCAGCAGGCCAAAGTCGTCATATACAGACAGATAGCTGCGTGACTGAGGGAACAGTTCGCGAACCCAGGCAATTTCGTCCTTGTTCTCGGCCACGTGGGACTGAATCCACACATCGGGATAGCGCGCCGCGAGTTCGCCCGCCCCTTTGAGCTGCGCCTCGGTCGAGGTAGGCGCAAAGCGCGGCGTGATGGCGTAACCCAGGCGGCCCTGGCCGTGCCAGCGTTGAATCAGCGCCTCCGTGTCGATCAAGCTTTGCTCGGTTTCATCCCGCACGCCATCGGGCGAATGCCTGTCTTGCAACACTTTGCCCGTGATCAGGCGCAAATTATGTTTTTGCGCCGCGGTAAACAGCGCATTCACGGAAGTGGGGTGTGAGGTGGCAAAGGTCAGCGGCGTCGTCACCCCATTGCGCAACAGCTCCGCTACAAAGAATGAAGCAACCTCTTCAGCGTGGTCCTGCCGAAAGAACCTTTTTTCTTGTGGAAACGTGTAGTTCTCCAGCCAAGGGAGCAAGCCTGCGGCAGGCGCACCAATCACATCGACCTGCGGGTAGTGAATGTGCAGATCCACAAAGCCTGGTGCCAAGATGCGGCCTGGCAAATGCTCGGTCGGCACCTGAGCGTAACTGGCCTGCAGCGATTGAAACGGGCCAGCGGCCACAACGGTTTCGCGACCCGCCACATTGGCAGCGGTCACCAGCAGGCCGTCGCTGTCATAGAGGGCGCTGCCGTCGTCGGCAAATCGGAGCAAGGCTGCGCGGTAGGCTTTCATGCGAGCAAGCTTAAATTGAAATGGCCTGCCGCGCATACGGCCAGCCGGATAGAAGTTATTTTGCCTTGCCCTGAACGCCGTCAACCAGCCAGTTCATGCTCAATATCCTGTTATCCGACAGTGTCTGCCCTGCCGCCACCACCTCAACGCCTTCGTTGTCTTTGATGGACTGCTTGGCATGAAACGGGTGCAGCTTGCCGTTAGCGATGTCCTTTTGGCGGGCCAACACTTCGGTTTGCACCGCCTGTGGCACCTTGGGGCCAAAGTGACCGACACTCACCATGCCCTGGGCCACACCGCCCCAAACCTTGCTGCTCTTCCAGCTGCCGTCGATTACCGCCTTGGCGCGCTCGGTGTAATACTTGTCCCAGTGGTGGCTAACCGCCACCAATTGCGCGTCGGGCGCCACTTTGCGCATGTCCGAGTGGTAGGCCACAGCCCATTTTCCGCGCTCTTGCGCCGCTGCCATCACGGCGGTGGAGCCGGTATGAAACGCCACCACATCGGCATGTTGACTGAACAGGGAGAAGGCTGCGTCGCGCTCTTTGCCTGGGTCAAACCATGCATTCAGCCAAACGACTTTGACCTGCGCCTTGGGGTCGACAGAACGCATGCCTAAGGTAAAGGCATTGATGCCCTGCAGAACCTCAGGAATCGGAAAACCTGCCACATAACCTGCCACATGAGACTTGGTAACCCGACCTGCTGCAATGCCCGCCAGATAGCGGCCCTCGTAATACCGCGCATTGGCAGTGGTCACGTTGGCGGACTGCTTGTAACCGGTGATGGATTCAAACTTCACATCGGGATAGTCTTTGGCCACCTTGAGCGTGGGCTCCATGAAGCCAAAGCTGGGGGTAAAGATGAGCTTGTTGCCTTGCTCGGCCAGGTCGCGTATCACGCGCTCGGCGTCGGGCCCTTCGGCCACATCGGCCACAAAGCTGGTTTTCACGCGCGCGCCAAGATTAGCCTCGACAGCTTTGCGCCCATCGTCATGTTGCTTGGTCCAGCCCGCCTCGGTGATGGGCGTGACATAGACAAAACCGATCTTGAGCGGATCTGGGGATTGCGAAAAAGTGGGAGAAATAAAACAAGCGGCCACGAGCTTGGCTGCGAGGTTTTTTAGCATGGTAGTCCTCTACATGGCCCCGATCAGACAAAAAAATACAGCCCGCCGGGGCAGCGGGCTGTACATAGGATGGCGCTATTTTAGCGGATCGTGCTCGCCATCCTCGCCATTAGGGCTGCAAGTGAAAACTGGCCACGACCTTCACCAGCTCGCGAGACTGCCCATTCAGGCTGCTTGCTGCTGCCGCCATCTGCTCCACCATCGCGGCGTTTTGCTGCGTTACGTTGTCCATTTGCGTGATGGCTTCTCGCACTTGCGAAACGCCATTGCTTTGCTCTGTACTGGCCTCGCTGATTTCAGCCATCAATGTCGTCACCTGCCGGATGGATTCGACCACCTCAAGCATGGTCACCCCAGCGCGGTCCACCAGTTGGGTCCCCTGCTCAACTTGCTCGACACTGGCTTGAATGAGGTTCTTGATCTCGCGCGCAGCCTCGGCTGAGCGCCCAGCTAGGCTGCGGACCTCGGACGCCACCACCGCAAAACCGCGGCCTTGCTCACCGGCACGGGCAGCTTCCACGGCAGCGTTCAGCGCGAGGATATTGGTCTGAAAGGCAATGCCATCGATCACAGAAATGATGTCACTGATGCGCCGCGATGCCTGGTTGATGCCGCCCATCGTGGTCACCACTTGGTGCACTTCTTCGCCGCCCCGTACCGCCACGGCCGACGCATTTTGAGCCAGTCGGTTGCCCTGCCGCGCATTCTCTGCCGTCTGGCTGACCGTGGCATTGAGCTCCTCCATGGAAGCATTGGTTTGCTCCAGGCTGGACGCTTGGCTTTCGGTACGGGCTGACAGGTCTTGATTACCGGAGGCGATTTCGGCACTGGAGGTGGCCACCCCTTCAGAGCTGTCGCGCACCAGCATCACCATCTGTGCCAGCTTGGTCTGCATGGTCGCCATGGCTTGCATCAATTCGCCAACCTCATCCTGACTGCGGGCCTCTATGGTTTGGGTCAAGTCGCCCTCTGCCACCGCTTTGGCCACTTCCACCGCTTTGGACAAGGGCAGAACAATTTGGCGACTGAGGTAGACAGAGCCCACCAGTCCCAAGAGGGTTGCCAGGATCATCACGCCCAAGGCAACATTGCGATTGCGCACGGCTTCGGCACTGGCGGTTTTCGCCGTTTCCGACTCAACCTGTGAGAGATGTTGCCTCAACTCATCCAGCAGTTTGACGGCGTCGCGGTCCTTGCCACGAGCGGCTTTGTCTCCTGCAGAGAAGTCCGAGTCCGCTGCCCTGTACGCTTCAAAGGCTTTTTGGTAGCCCTCTTCGGCACTGCGAAGTGAACCGGCCAAGCGGTCCGTCAGCTGGATCACGGTGGGACCCTTTGCCACAGACTGAAGCTCCTGCAGCTTTCGACGCACCAAGTCCATTTGCTTTTGGTGGGCCACCCAGTATTTGTCGCGGTCTTTGGCGTCTTTGCCGCGAAGCAAGACATTCTTCCACTCCTGAATGGCCACTGAAAACTCGCTGTCCAGCTGGGCTGCCAGTTTATTTTCGGCCACCGACACCAGCACTTCGTCTTCGTAGACACGCAGCGATTCTGTAAGTTTGAAGATGCCAAACATCGCGCAAACGAAGAGAAGGCCTTGCGCGACAGCAAATGCCAAAGGGAGTTTCAGTCGCAGTTTCATGAGGTGCACCAAATCAGTGAGCACACATATTCACCCCGAAACGATTCCCTCTGCTGGTGTGTGGTTTTACTTTCTGATACAACTTTTCAGCCTAAAAACCAGGCATTACTTCATGCCGAGCGCCTCCAAAAGTCGCTCGATTTCAGCCTCCAGATGCGCCACTTTTTCTTCCAATGCGTCCATTCTGGCGCCCGTATTCGGCGCACCCGCTACGCTAGAAACACCTGCAGATTGCGACACATCCACCGGTCCGCACAGCAAATGCGCCCAACGCTGCTCACGCGTTCCTGGCGCCCGTGGCAGGCAAATCACCAGCGGGCCGCCCTTTTCAATTGAGCGGTTTTGAAGTTCATCCAGGAAGGCTTCTACCGAGGAAATATCGGCAAAGCGGTACCAGCGCTCTGAATTGATGCGCAGTTCACCTGCGGTTTGAGGTCCGCGCAGCATCAACAGGCCCAGCAGCACAGCAGACTGTTCTGGCACACCCACGCCACGCTGAAAATTGTGCTCATAGCGCGCGACCCTTCCGCCTGAAGCCTCTCGCACCAGGCCCAGGTGTTTGAGTTCATCCAGCGCTTCTTGCGCCTCCGGGTCACTCACGTTCATGATCGGGTCGCGGGTCGTTTTCTGGTTGCATCCGGTGACCACTGCATTCAGGCTGAGCGGATAGCTGTCGGGCACCGTTCGGGCCTTTTCCATCAGCGTCCCCAGCACACGTGCTTCGACGGCCGTCAATGGTCGGGCAAGGGTTTCGTGAACAGTCATGGCGGATCAGATCTCTTCAAAGCGGGCAAAAAAAACATCGAGCTGGTCAATCAGTTCGCGCTTGCGGGCGTCATCGACAAAGCTGGCTTCAAAGCTGTTGCGCGCCACCTGGTAAGCATGGCGCACCGTCAACCCTGTGGCCGCGAAGGTTTGGGTCAGGTTCTCGTTCATGTAACCCCCAAAATAGGCTGGGTCGTCCGAATTCACGGTCGCCACCAAGCCTGCATCAAGCAAAGCGCCCAGGTTGTGCTGAGCGAGGTCGGGAAACACACACAGCTTGAGGTTAGACAGCGGGCACACGGTGAGGGGAATGCGATCTTTGGCCAGTCGGGCCATCAGTGCAGCATCTTTGACCGATTGAACGCCATGGTCGATGCGTTCAACCTTGAGCACATCAAGCGCGCTCCAGATGTAGGCGGGTGGCCCCTCTTCGCCAGCGTGCGCCACCAGACGCAAGCCCAGTTCGCGGCACTGGGCAAACACACGGGCAAACTTCTCTGGCGGGTGACCCAGTTCGCTGGAGTCCAAACCCACGCCCACAATCTTGTCGCGGTAAGGCATGGCTTGTGTGAGTGTGGTGAAAGCGTCTTCTTCGCTGAGGTGGCGCAAGAAGCACATGATCAGCAACGCGCTCACGCCCAACAGTGCTTTGGCATCATGGCAGGCGCGGTGCAGACCATTGATGACGGTCTCCATCGGCACGCCACGCGCCGTATGGGTTTGCGGATCGAAAAAGAGCTCGGCATGCACCACGTTGTCGGCAGCAGCTTTTTTAAAGTAAGCCATAGCCATGTCGTAAAAGTCTTGCTCTTCCAGCAACACGCTGGCCCCTGCGTAATAGATGTCCAGAAAGCTCTGCAGATTGGTGAAGGCATACGCTGCACGCAAGGCCTCAACTGACGGATAGGGGGTGCTGATTTGGTTACGGTGCGCCAACGCAAAGATCAATTCAGGCTCAAGTGAGCCTTCAATGTGTATATGAAGCTCGGCCTTGGGCATGGCACGCAGCAGTTCCGGAAGTCGCTCCGGTGCGATGTTTGAGAGAGTCATACAGCATCCAAATGTAAAAGAGCTGCCCTTGGCAGCTCTTTCATTGTGCAGCGTTTTAGGATGAAGTTCCTAGGATTTGACTTGTCCTTCAGCGACTGAATGGCTTAGTACAACACGACACCTCGAATCGACTCGCCACTCTTCATCAAATCAAAGCCCTTGTTGATGTCTTCCAGTGGCATGGTGTGGGTGATCAGGTCGTCAATATTGATCTTGCCTTCCATGTACCAGTCCACAATCTTGGGCACATCGGTGCGGCCTCGTGCGCCACCAAAGGCTGAGCCTTCCCATTTGCGGCCGGTGACCAACTGGAATGGACGAGTGCTGATCTCGGCCCCTGCCTCGGCCACGCCGATGATGATGCTGCGGCCCCAGCCTTTATGGGTGCATTCCAGTGCGTCGCGCATGACCTTGGTGTTGCCGATGCATTCGAAGCTGTAGTCGGCACCGCCATCCGTCAGCTGGACGATGGCGTCCACGACATTCGGCACTTCTTTCGGGTTGATGAAGTGGGTCATACCGAACTTGCGGGCCATTTCCTGGCGTGCGGGGTTGATGTCTACGCCGATGATCTTGTCAGCGCCGACCATCTTGGCACCTTGTATGACGTTGAGTCCAATGCCACCCAGGCCAAAGACGACCACGTTGGCACCGGCCTCGACTTTGGCAGTGAAGATCACCGCACCGATGCCGGTGGTGACGCCACAGCCGATGTAGCAGACTTTGTCGAACGGAGCATCCTTGCGGATTTTGGCGAGTGAGATTTCGGGGGCAACCGTGTAGTTGCTGAAGGTGCTGGTGCCCATGTAGTGAAAGATGGGTTTGCCGTCCAGGCTGAAGCGGCTGGTGGCGTCGGGCATCAGGCCTTTACCCTGCGTGCCACGAATCAACTGGCAAAGGTTGGTTTTACGGCTGAGGCAAAACTTGCACTGGCGGCATTCGGGGGTGTAAAGCGGGATGACATGGTCGCCCTTTTGCAGCGTCGTCACACCTGGCCCCACATCCACCACAATGCCTGCGCCTTCGTGCCCCAGGATCGCCGGGAAGATGCCCTCTGGGTCTGCACCGCTCAAGGTGTAGTAGTCGGTATGGCAAATGCCTGTGGCCTTGATTTCCACCAATACCTCGCCAAACTTGGGGCCTTGCAGGTCCACGGTTTCGATAGTGAGTGGCTGGCCTGCTTGCCAGGCAACGGCGGCTTTGGTTTTCATGCGGTATCCCGGGTGAGGTAAGTGACGATCAACAGATGCTATCGGGTTTCAAGCACGATTCTGGCGCTCACGTGACACAGCGAACAGCACACAACAAAAAGCCACCCGAAGGTGGCTTTTTTGAGCATGTCGCTTTAGGCGATAAGCTTACTTCTTGCCGCCGGGGACCTTGCCTTCCACGCCCTTGACGAAGAAGTTGATGCCACCCAGAAAGGCGTCATCGGCCACGGCGTCTTTGGCGACCTGCACCTTGCCAGTGTTGTCGGTGATCGGACCTTTCCAGATGGTGAAGCTGCCGTCCTTCAAGCCGGCCTTGACTTCGTCAACCTTCTTCTTCACGTCTTCGGGCACGTCTTCAGCCACGCTGACCATGTCGATCGCGCCTTCCTTGACACCCCACCAGGCCTTGCCGGTGGCCCACTTGCCATCCAGGGCATCTTTGGTTGCCTGGATGTAGTACGGTGCCCAGTTGATGGCGGCAGAACCCAGGTGAGCCTTGGGTGCGTAGGCCTTCATGTCGGAATCCCAGCCAAAGCCGCGCTTGCCCAGCTTTTCGGCCGTTTGCAGCACAGCCGACGAGTCGGTGCTTTGCATCAGCACGTCAGCGCCGCCGTTGATCAGCGAGGTGGCAGCTTCGGTTTCTTTCGGTGGGTTGAACCACTCGTTCACCCAAACCACCTTGGTCTTGATCTTGGGGTTGGTGGACTGCGCGCCCAGGGTGAACGCATTGATGTTGCGGATCACTTCAGGGATTGGGATGGAGCCAACCACACCCAGGGTGTTGGACTTGGTCATCTTGCCTGCGATCACACCAGCCATGTACGCGCCTTCGTAGGTGCGGCTGTCATAGGTGCGCATGTTCTCGGCGGTTTTGTAGCCGGTAGCATGCTCGAACTTGACGCCGGGGGTGTCAGCAGCGACCTTGAGCATGGGCTCCATGTAGCCGAAGGTGGTACCAAAGATCAGCTTGTTGCCTTGGGAGGCCATGTCGCGGATCACGCGCTCGGCATCTGCAGACTCGGGCACGTTTTCAACAAAACTGGTGGCAATCTTGTCGCCGAATTCTTTTTCGAGTGCCTTGCGGGCTTGATCGTGCGCGAAGGTCCAACCACCGTCACCTGTAGGGCCAACGTAGGCGAAGGCAATTTTCAAAGGATCAGGCTTGGGCGCAGGTGCCGGTGCAGACGCTGCTGGCGCAGGAGCTGGGGTAGAACGGCTTGCCAATGCTGGCAGGCATGTTGACGCGAATCCATTGCGGGTTGCGCGAGATCAGCGCCAACACCGCCACAGTGGCCAGGTAGGGCATCATCGCCAAAAACTGACCAGGCACGTCCACGCCCAGGCCTTGCAGATAAAAATCAAGCTGGGTCATGCCACCAAACAAGTACGCCCCCAGCAAAACACGTGCAGGACGCCAGGTGGCAAAGGTGGTCAGCGCCAGCGCAATCCAGCCTTTGCCCGCAACCATCCCTTCAACCCACAGCGGCGCGTACACAGTGGACAGGTAAGCACCGGCCAGGCCGCACATTGCGCCACCGGCTATTACCGCCAGCATGCGGATACGGCGCACGGGATAGCCTAATGCGTGAGACGACTCTGGGGACTCTCCTACCGAACGCAAGACCAAGCCAGAGCGGGTTTTGTACAAAAGCCAGACCAGCACAAACACAAATACAACCGTGAGATACACCAGCGGGTGGTGTCGAAACAGCGCTGGCCCGACAAAGGGCAAATCCGCCAATCCAGGAATGGCAAATTGGGTTTGCTCAGGCAGTTTTTCCTGCACATATTTGATGCCCGCAAACGCCGAAAAGCCGCCACCAAACAAACTCAAGGCCAGGCCTGTGGCGTATTGATTGGTGTTCAGCCAGATCACCAGATAGCCAAACATAGCGGCCAGCAGCGCGCCTGTTGCCATGCCTGCGGCAAACCCGACCCAAGTGTTGCCTGTGTGAACGACGGTTGCAAAGCCTGCAATGGCCGCACAGAGCATCATGCCCTCAGCCCCAAGGTTGACGATGCCAGCCTTCTCGTTGATTAACAGGCCAAGCGCCGCAATGGCCAGCACGGTACCCGCATTCAGAGTGGCCGCGAGCAAAAGTGCAAGGGAATTGGAATCCATGGTGTGTCCTTTTATTCTTGCGCTTATTTTTTGAACTTGATGCGGTAAGCGATCAGGGTGTCAGCCGCCAGCAGCGTAAACAGCAGCAGGCCCTGGAACACGCCTGTCAGTGATTTGGGCAGGCCTAGGCGGGACTGCGCCATCTCGCCACCGATATAAAACATGCTCATCAAAATGGCCGAGAAGATCATGCCCACCGGGTGCAAGCGCCCGACAAAGGCCACGATGATGGCGGCAAAACCGTAGCCTGCGGGCACATACGGCGTGAGCTGGCCAATCGGCCCAGCCACCTCCAGCGCACCTGCAAGGCCGGCGGCGCCGCCCGAAGTCAGCAACGCGATGTAAAGCGCCTTGCGAGACGAAAACCCGGCATATCGCGCAGCCGCTGGGGCCAAGCCGCCCACTTGCTGAGCAAAGCCAGCACGGGTGCGAAACAAAAATACCCACAGACAAGCCGCACCAGCCAAGGCCAGCAACAGGCCAATGGACATGCGCGAGCCCGCCATCAAACGCGGAATTTGCGTGGCCTTTTCAAAGGTCTTGCTTTGTGGGAAGTTGTAGCCATTGGGGTCTTTCCAAGGGCCTTCCACCATGAAGCCTAGAAACAAAATGGCGACATAGACCAGCATCAGGCTCACCAGGATTTCGCTGGCATTGAACTTGTCGCGCAACACCGCCGTCACCCCTGCCCAGGCCATGCCTCCCGCCACGCCAGCAAATAAAATTGGCGCCACGATCCAGGCGCCCGTGCTCTTGTCAGCCAGCAGCGCAATACCGCCCGCGGCAATGGCGCCCATCACATACTGGCCCTCGGCACCGATGTTCCAGACGTTGGAGCGAAAGCACACGGCCAGGCCCAGCGCAATCACCAGCAACGGTGTGGCCTTGACCATCAACTCACCCAGGGCGCGTGGCGTCTTGATGGGCTCCCAAAAGAACACCTGCAGGCCCTTGACCGGGTCCTTGCCCAGTGCCATGAACAACGCCACACCGATCACCACGGTGATCAGCAATGCCAGGATCGGGGAGCCATAGCTCCAGAAATTCGAGGCTTGAGGCCGCGCTTCAAGCTTCAACATCTTTTGTCTCCAGTTCGTCTTGCGATTGCTCATCCATTTGCTTTTCGAGTGCGGCCTGCACGTCCTCGTTCCATAAGCCACTCATCCATTCACCTATGCGCGTCACGGTGGCATCCGAACGGTTGATCGACGGAGACAGCTGGCCTTTGGCGATCACGTACAGACGATCCGACACTTCAAAGAGCTCGTCCAGCTCCTCACTGACCACCAGTACCGCGCATCCCTCGTCTTTCAGCTTCAGGATCTCTCCTCGAATTTGGGCGGCCGCACCCACATCCACGCCCCAGGTAGGTTGCGACACGATCAAGAGCTTAGGCCGCGCATCAATCTCACGACCCACAATAAATTTTTGTAAATTGCCACCCGACAGCGATTTGGCAGCCGCATTTGGCCCACCTGCTTTGACATTGAAATCTTTGATCAGCTTGGCGGCGTGGGCTTCCATCGCCTTCACATTCAACCAGCCACTTTTTCCGACGCCAATGTCGCGGGTCAGCAGCAAGTTGTGCGCCAGTCCTAAGGTTGGCACCGCACCCCGCCCCAATCGCTCTTCAGGCACGAACTGCAGCCCCAGGGCGCGGCGCTCGCGAGGTCCGGCCTTGCCCATGGGCAGTCCGTTGATTTGCACCATGCCAGGTGCGGGCCGGGTGTCTTCACCCGACAGCGCATACAGCAACTCCTGCTGGCCATTGCCCGACACGCCGGCAATGCCCACCACCTCGCCAGCGCGCACATTCAGCGAAATGTCGGTGAGCGTCACACCAAACTGGTCTTCTTTCTCCAGGCACAGGTTGTCCACGTTCAAGATCGTGGCGCCGGTAGCGGATTCATGGTGTTGTAGCGCTGGCGGCTCAGCACCAATCATCAGGCGGCTGAGCGAGGCGTTGGATTCTTCTTTGGGATTGCACACCCCAGTGACCTTGCCACCTCGCAGCACGGTGCAGGCGCTGCACAGCTCCCTGATTTCGTGCAACTTGTGGCTGATGTACAGGATGGAGCAGCCCTCAGACACCAGCTTTTTTAACACCACAAAAAGCTTCTCCACCGCCTGGGGCGTCAGCACCGAGGTGGGTTCGTCCAGGATGAGCAACTGCGGATTGGTCAGCAGCGCGCGGATGATCTCCACCCGCTGCATCTCGCCCACGCTCAGGGTGTGCACCGGGCGGCTGGGGTCAATGTCCAACCCATATTGGCTGGCTTTGGTAATGATGCTTTGGGTGACATCAGTCAGCTTAAGCGACTTGTCCAGACCCAGCCAGACGTTTTCGGCCACCGTGAGCGTGTCAAACAGGCTGAAATGCTGAAACACCATGCTGATGCCCAGGGCACGCGCCTCTTGCGGGTTGCGAATATTCACCCGCTGACCGTTGTAGCTGACGGTGCCTTCGTCTGGTTTCACCGAGCCGTAGATGATCTTCATCAGGGTCGATTTACCAGCACCGTTTTCGCCAAGCACAGCGTGTGCCTCGCCCGGCGCCACGGTCAGTGACACATTGCTGTTGGCCACCACGGCGGGGTAGCGTTTGGTGATGCCTGCCAGTTCCAGTCGGGGCGGACCGGAAAGCTTGGCAGGGTGAGATAGGGGGTCGGGTTGGGTCGCTGAAAAGTTCATGCCAGTGTTGTCTCTTGTGCTCTGAGTTTAGGACGGTTTTTCAACCAGTTATGGCGCACTGTGCAAGTCTGCATTGCTCTTGTTTTTGCAGCTTTTACGGTTTCGTTTTCAATTTTCCTTCTGGATTCACTTCTGATTTGTGCGGTGCATACAGCGATGCGGCCACTGTCTTGACCCGCTCGCGCAGCCAACGCGATGCACTGGACGTGTGCGTGCGTTCGTGCCAAAGCTGGTAGTAGCTCATGCGGGGAAAAGGTATCGGGCATGGAAGAATTCTTACGGGCAGTTTCATCGAAGATGGGCCACCCACTTCTTCGGCATAACGCTCGCAGAACTGGCGGCTGGTGGTGAGCACCAGCAAGCTCGATGCCACCATGGCCGGGATCAACGCAAAATGTGGGCAACGGGCTGTCACATTGCGCCGCAAGTTCATGCTGAGCAGGTGTTCGTCAATGACGCCCAGTGACCCAGGGTAGGCAGGCGTTGGCGCAATGTGCTCAGCGCCAAGGTAGTCGGCCACGTCCCAGCTGCGCCGCACCGCCGGGTGGTCCTTGCTGACCAAATTCACCACATCATCAGAAAACAGCAGACCCATATGCAGATCTTCGGGCGGTGTCAGCCAGTTGCCAATCACCACATCCAGTTCACCCTGCGCCAAATGGGCTTGGTAGTCTGATCGCGCACTCAAAGGGTGAATCTCGATGCTGCATTGCGGTGCCTGCGCCTTGATCTGCGATACAAGTTGGGGCAAGAACAGCGGATCAAGATAATCGCTGGCGGCCACCCGAAAGGTGTGGCTTGCTGTTTTCGGGTCAAACCCACGCGCATCGGTGAACAAAACTTCGGCGGCACGAAGAATGCTTGCAGCCGGGTCAATCATGCGCAATGCCGTTTCAGTGGGAACCATTCCAGGGCCTGAGCGCACCAACAAAGGATCTCCCGCCAGATCGCGCAGGCGCTTAAGCGACGCAGACACCGCCGGCTGGTGCATACCCAGGCGGATGGCGGCGCGAGAAACACTGCGTTCAGTTAACACGGTATGAAGGACCCTGATGAGATGAAGGTCTATCTTGTCGAATTGCGATTGATCTCTCATACCTTGGACTGCATTCCTCTCATATGCTGCGGCTTATGCCGAATCTGGCGATAACCACTACCCTGTTGACCCATGAACACATCGACGATCCGATTCATCCGGGATGGCAAAACCGTTTCGCTGAACAATGTACCACCCGAGCGCACCCTGCTAGAAGTGCTGCGCGAGGACTTAGGGCAAACCGGCACCAAAGAGGGCTGTGGCGAAGGCGACTGCGGTGCCTGCACCGTGGTGCTGGGTGAAGCCGTTGGAGGCAAGGTGGAATACCGTGCCATCAACAGCTGCATTCGCATGGCGCATTCGGTGAATGGACTTGCACTGTGGACCGTTGAAGACTTGGCAACCGATAAAGGCATGCATCCCGCCCAGGAAGCCATGGTTCAGTGCCACGGCAGCCAGTGCGGCTTTTGCACCCCTGGCTTTGTGATGAGCTTGTTTGGCATGTACCAAAACCACACGCTCAAGGGCAAAACCATCAGCCGGGAGCTGGCGCAAGAAGAACTTTCAGGCAACTTGTGCCGCTGCACCGGCTACCGCCCTATCCTGGACGCCGCCCAGGCGATGGAGAAGTTACCGCAGCAACAGGTGGACGAAGCTGCCTTGCTACAACAATTGAAGCGAATTAAGCCCACTGGTATTGCCGAAACCGCCTATTTGGCACCCAAAACCCTGACCGATCTGTTGTCAGCGCGCCAGCAGCACCCGCAAGCCCAGATCGTGGCGGGCTGTACGGATGTGGGTTTGTGGGTCACCAAGATGCACAAACGCTTCGCGCAGGTGCTGGACGTTACCCGAGTCAAGGAATTGCGTCGGGTGGAGAACTACAAGAATCACATCGCCATTGGCGCGGCCGTCACGCTGACCGATGCTTTTGCGGCACTCGTCAAAGACCGTCCGACACTGAAAGCCTTCGCCACACGATTCGCCGGTTTGCCCGTGCGCAATAGCGGAACGCTTGGCGGCAATGTGGCCAACGGTTCCCCTATTGGCGACAGCATGCCCCTGCTGATTGCCCTGGGTGCCAACGTGGTGCTGATGAGTGTCCGCGCTGGACAACAGGTTTCGCGCGAGATGCCGCTAGAAAAACTCTACACCGGCTATCGCCAAAACGTGATGGCCAAGGATGAAGTACTGGCGTGGATCAAGGTGCCCAAGCCAGGCAAGCTTGAGTCACTGAAGGCCTACAAAATTTCCAAGCGTTACGACGACGATATTTCTGCAGTTTGCCTGTGCATCAACCTGGAGATCAACCAGGGCGTCGTCACCAAAGCCTCGATCGGCGCTGGCGGCGTCGCAGCCACACCCGTACGCGCCGTCAAAACCGAAGCAGCACTTCTGGGCCAAACCTGGACACTTGACACGGTCAAGGCAGCCACCTTGGCACTGAGCGCCGAATTCCAGCCCATCTCCGATATGCGCGCCAGCGCTGCTTACCGCCAGAAGGTGTTGGGCAACTTGCTGCAACGCTACTGGCTGGAAAGCCAAGGCCTGACACAGATCAACCTCGAAAAATTTACTGTGGAGGCCCTGTGAGCACCACCATGACCCACCAGAGCAGTGCCCCGTCTTACCCCGCAGCAGGCGTTTCCCGCCCCCACGAAAGCGCTGCCGCCCAAGTCGCAGGTGCTGTCACCTATATCGATGACATCCCTGAAGTCAAAGGAACGCTGCATGCAGCACCCATCCTCAGCAATGTGGCCCACGGGAAGCTGCTGGGATTGGACACGTCCGCTGCTTTAGGCATGCCGGGTGTGAAGGGTGTGGTTCTGGGTGCCGATATCCCCGGGAACCCTGTACTTGCCAGCTTTGGACAGGACGAACCCATCTTTGCCAGCGACACCGTTCAGCACATTGGTCAGGTGATTGGTTTGGTCGTGGCAGACACGGTGATGAACGCGAGGCGAGCCGCCCGCAAAGTCGTGCAAAACATTCAGGCATTGCCAGCAGTTTTGACCGTGGCCGATGCACTCAAAGCCAAGAACTACGTGCTCCCCCCCGTGAACGTGAGTCGAGGCGACGCCAGCAGCGCTTTGGCAAAAGCCCCCCATGTGCTGACGGGTACGTTTGAGGTGGGCGGCCAGGAGCACTTCTATCTGGAAGGCCAGATCGCCTACGCTCTTCCCCTAGAGCAAAACCAATGGCTCGTTCATTCCAGCACCCAACATCCCGGAGAGGTGCAGCACTGGGTGGCGCATGCGCTGCACGTCAACTTGAACGCTGTCACGGTGGAATGCCGCCGCATGGGTGGCGGCTTTGGCGGCAAAGAGACCCAATCAGGGCACTTGGCGGTCTGGGCGTCGCTCGCTGCCAATAAATTTAAATGCCCGGTCAAGCTGCGTTTTGACCGTGACGACGACTTCATGGTGACCGGCAAGCGTCACCCGTTCTATTACGAATACACGGCTGGGTTTGACGATACGGGTTTGCTGACCGGCCTCAAGCTCATGCAAGCCGCCAACTGTGGCTTCAGCGCAGACCTGAGCGGTCCGGTGGCTGACCGTGCCATCTTCCACAGTGACAACGCTTACTTTTTGAGCGATGTGGACATCATGTCCTACCGCTGCAAGCTCAACACCCAAAGCCACACCGCTTACCGTGGCTTTGGCGGCCCCCAAGGCATGGTAGTGATTGAAGCCATCATGGGTGACATCGCCCGCAAGCTGGGCATGGACCCACTGGATGTGCGCATGCGCAACCTTTACGGCAGCAATGTTCCCGGTGCTGGTGAGCGTGACACCACACACTACCAAATGAAGGTGGAAGACAACATCCTTCAGCCTTTGCTCTCAAAATTAGAGCAAACTTCGAGCTACCGCCTGCGCAAAGAGCATATTTCCGCATGGAATGCCAGCAACCCTGTCATCAAACGCGGCCTGGCACTCACCCCCGTTAAGTTTGGCATCAGCTTCACCGCCACGCTCTTTAACCAGGCGGGTGCTTTGGTGCATGTGTACACCGACGGCAGCGTGATGGTGAACCACGGCGGCACAGAAATGGGTCAAGGCCTGCACACCAAGGTGGCACAAATCGTGGCCGATGAGCTCGGCGTGGCATTTGAGCGTGTGATGGTGACAGCCAGCGACACCAGCAAAGTGCCCAACGCCTCAGCCACTGCCGCGTCAGCAGGCACCGATCTCAACGCCCGTGCCGCCCAATTTGCGGCGCGCCATGTGCGTGACAACTTGGCTGCGTTTGTGTGCGGACTAGACAACTGCGGCGCGGGCGCGATTCGGTTCGAAGGTGGCTTCATCACCTCCCCCAAGACCAAGCGCAGATTTGACGAGGTGGTGGGCGCCGCGTATGCCAACCGCATCCAACTGTGGAGCGATGGTTTCTACCGCACACCCAAGATCCACTACGACAAGCACACGCTGACTGGCCGACCCTTTTATTACTTCGCCTATGGCGCAGCTTGCACCGAAGTCGCCATCGACACCTTGACGGGTGAAAGCCGGGTGCTGAAGGTAGACATCTTGCATGACGTCGGCACCAGCATTAATCCTGCCCTGGACATTGGCCAAATTGAAGGGGCTTTCGTTCAAGGCATGGGCTGGCTCACGACTGAAGAACTGGTGTGGAACGACAAGGGCTACTTGAGCACCCATGCCCCCAGCACCTACAAGATTCCGGCCACGGGTGACGTGCCAGCACACTTCAAGGTCGACCTGTGGCCCGAGCCCAACCGCGAGGACAATGTCTTCGGCTCTAAAGCCGTGGGTGAGCCACCCTTCATGCTGGGCATCAGCGTGCTGGAGGCGCTGCGCGATGCAGTAGCCACCGCACGTGGGGATGGGTTAGCGCCTTTGAACGCGCCGGCCACCGCGGAGAGAGTGCTGGGAGCCCTCAGCTAGCGATACGCTTACCCCGTGCGTCCACCACCGCTTGACCATCCTCTTTGACGAACGCCCCCTTTTGCGGGGCATCCAATAAGTCAAGCACTAACTCTGACGGACGGCACAGCCGGGTTCCCAGCGGTGTCGACACGATGGGGCGATTCATCAGAATGGGGTGCTGCCCCACAAAGTCCAGCAACTCATCATCCGTCCATTTAGGGTTGCCCAAGTCAAGCTCGTCATACGGTGTGCCCTTTTGCCGGAGCACGTCACGCACAGGGATACCCATGGCGGCAATCAAGCTTTTCAGCTCGTCGCATGTGGGTGGGTTTTCAAGGTACAGGACAACGCGCGGCTCCACGCCACTGTTGCGGATCATTTCCAGCGTGTTGCGAGAGGTGCCGCACTTGGGGTTGTGATAAATCGTGATCTTGCTCATGGCGGTGGCAGAGCGCAATCAATCCGCAGATTTTGGCTTCGCCAAGCTCGCCAACGAAGCAAATGGATTGACCTTGGCTTCTGAGGCGTCGACAAAATCAGGGTCTTGCACCGCCATCTTGACCGGTACCGGGCAAACCTCGTGCAATGGCACCATGGGCAAAGCCATCAGCAACTCGTCCTCCACCAGCGACAGCATGTCGAACTGGCGGCTGCTCACCAGCAGGTCTTCTTCCATCTCGTCGTCTTGCGCGTCTGCAGTGGCTTCATCTGCCACAAAGCGGAACCAGTAATCCACAACCAGCTTTTCGTCCAGACGGTTCAGGCAGCGCTGGCAGCTTTGGGGCACGGTGGCAGTGGCCTCCACATAAAGCCAAGACTCGGGCTCGCCCCCCATGGGCGTGCGTTGCTCGCCACGAGCAGACCACTGAACAGGCGGCAAACTGGCCCAGTCCACGCCCAGCGCCTCGCCGTAGTCGCGCAGTTCATCCATCAAACGGGTAAAGCTGGTCACGGGTGCAGTGCCGCTCAGATGGCCGCCCTCACGGGCGAAAGCGTCGGTGTCCAAACTGGTGGGGGAAAATGTCATTGTCATAGGGAGCAGTGTAAAACACCGCAAAGGAATCCGCGACAATCCGGCCATGACCTCCAGCCTGCCCCTTGAACCGCATTCACCCCAGCAACGCGCCCTGATTCTGGGATCGAGCTCGCGCTACCGCCGCGAGATGCTGCAACGCCTGCGCTTGCCCTTTGATGTGCTGTCGCCCGATGTGGATGAATCGCCCTTGTCTGGCGAATCGCCGCGTGACCTGGCCTGCCGCTTGGCACTGGCCAAAGCCCATGCAGTGGCCGCCATGCGGCCCGAAGCCGTCGTGATTGGATCGGACCAAGTGGCTGACCTAAATGGCTTGCCGCTGGGCAAACCTGGCACGCATGAGCGTGCGACCACGCAACTGCGGCAAATGCGCGGGCAAACGGTGATTTTTCAAACCGCCGTGGCCGTGGTGTGCGCCGCCACGGGCTTTGCCCAAATGGACATTGCGCCGGTCAAAGTGACCTTTCGCGACTTGAGCGACGCAGAAATAGAAGCCTATCTTCTGGCCGAGCAACCGTATGACTGCGCTGGCAGCGCCAAGAGCGAAGGCCTGGGCATTGCACTGCTTGCCCGCATTGAAAACGACGACCCGACCGCGCTGGTGGGGCTGCCGCTGATCCGCACCTGCAACTTGCTGCGCGCAGCAGGCCTACAAGTGCTTTAACTTGACGATGCTTGTAACTACTTTTTAGCCACGGCTGTAACGCCGCAGGCTTTGCCCCGGTAACCTTTGCTTTTGGCGGTTTTCTCGGGCATGTATTTGCCCACCCGCGTTTTGCCATAAAACACAGCACCTGGGCAGTGGTAGTTCTTGCTGGATGTATTTACCCATACCTTGTCGTCGCTGCCACCCGGTGCCTGTGCCCGGCTTGCGGGCGGTACTTTTGCGCTCCCTGCACCAGCAGCTGAAGCCTGGACGGACACCAGGCAAGCCATGGCGACGCCGATGGCCACGTGAAGAAATGAAATCTTCAAAATAAATCCCTCTGAAACGTTATTGACAAATTCTTAAAACCCGGACGACTCATACTGCGCACAGAATGGGCGTTTGACAGCAACCATGGGCTGGTCGTGCCGGAAAAGCACATATTCCACATGTTCCAAAATCCGCTTGGCCGATGCCCCCTGGGTATTGAGCACCGCCGTCGCCACGCGAATTTGAATGTTGACTTGAGTCGGCTTGCCAGCATGCTCGGACAGGCCGCAAGCCACCATGCTCAGCCCCATGGCTTCCAGGTGCTCAACAGAATCCGCGTCGTAGCAGGCCAGCACAAACCGAGACGCGCGTACCGCGCCACTCAAATCTGTCGCAGCCGCAAACCGCCCCAATTGGGCTTCCACGTATTTCAGGCACGCCTGCGCCGCCTTAGCACCCCAGTCGCGCTCGATGGCGCGGATGTTGGCAACGTCCACCACCAACAGACCAAACTCAGGCGGGTTGCCCTGCATTTTCGCCAGATGTGCATTGAGTCGCTTGACAAACGAGCGCCTCGCTAAGCTGGCCACTTCATGGCGAAGCATCCACATCAGGCACGGCGAAACGCCTGCAAGTGACCTACGGATTGACCGCATCAGCGCTTGGAGTGTCGGCCGCGTCTGCAACGCCGCAGGGGCACCACCATGCAAGGCCGCGTAGGCCTGATGGGAAAAACGGGCACTGTTGGCGATGGGCTGCGTCATGGGGATTGAATTTATTCGACGCCTCCCGCCACGTCTATGCGACAGAAGTCCCGAAATCGTTTGGCAAAGGTCCCAAGACCCGGTCTCGGGACCAAATAGGTCGGCAGTTACATGGGCTTACAGCTTGTCAGATGCACATTCGCTGCTAGCATGTTTGACGGCCGCGCAGGCTCTCTATGACACACGCTCTTACCTCCGACACGCCCCCAACCCCTAGCATCGACATGCTGGTCTCGGCTGAAAAGGCACGCACTATCCAGTCCTACGTGCCATGGATGATGAACGGCTACGTGATCTGCGCTTGGTTCGCCTGTTGGATGCTGCACCAAGAACACCGCACGCTTTCTGAGGGCTTGTGGCTGGGAACGTTGACGCTCTTGTCGCTGGCCAATGTGCTGGCGGGCATGCTGGGCAAGCGCCGCAGCCCCCGACCTGAGATGGCACAGAGGCGCTTGCGGGCAGTGACGAAGGCCTCGTTCTTGTTTGGCATGCTTTGGGCCGTGGGCGTGCTGCTGCTGTGGCCTGCGCAGCGTCAGGATTTGCAATTGTTTTTGATTGTTTTGACGGTGGGTTTGCTTTCCGGCGCACTTCTGTCCATTAGCGTGCATTTGCCTTCCTTTTATGCCTATTTTTTGCCAGGCGTAGGCAGCTTGCTCATTGCCACACTGCGCGAAGGCGACACAGTCAGCAACCTCATTGCAATTGCAACGCTGACCTACCTGTCGGCCAGCGTTCGCTTTGTCAAGACCTTGAGCGAAACCTTTGTGAGCCTGATGCGCTCTCGCTTTGAGGTGGCCGATCTGGCAAGAAGCTTGCAGGAACAAAAGGAGCTGGCTGAACAAGCGCGTGAAGTGGCCGAAGCCGCCAATCGGTCGAAAGGGCTTTTTCTGGCCACGGCCAGCCATGACTTACGCCAACCGGTGCATTCGTTGTCTTTGTTTGCGGGTGCATTGGCGGCTCAGCCATTGTCGAGCGAGGGCGCGAGTCTGGTCGCCCATCTGCAAAACACCGTCGAGTCACTAGGGACCATGTTTGATGCTTTGTTAGACATTTCTAAACTGGACGCCAAAACCGTTCAGCCTGAGTGGCGTCAGGTCAACTTGCAACACTTGTTGGAAAACATTTGCAGCGCCGAGCGCGTGGTGGCCCAAGAAAAGGGACTCGCTTTGCGACTGAATGCGCGGCCACTATGGGTGCGTACTGACGCCAGCCTGCTAGACCGCGTGATACGCAACCTGGTGGCCAATGCGGTCCGGTATACGGACAGCGGTGGAATTTTGATCACCGCTCGGCAGCGCAAGGGGCAAGCAGTGGTTCGAATATGGGACACTGGCCAAGGTATCCCGGCGGGTCAGCATTCGATGATTTTTGACGAGTTTGTTCAGCTCCATAACCCTGAGCGCGACCGCAACAACGGGTTGGGCTTGGGGCTGGCCATTGTGCGGCGGCTGACGGCGCTGCTGAACATCAGCATCGATTTGAAGTCACGCGTTGGCAAAGGCTCTGTCTTCACGCTGGTACTGGGTGAAATCCAGGCAGCACCTGTTGCGCACACAAGCCTAGCAGACCGTTTGCCTGTCCAAGCTGTGCAGCATCAGCGGCATTCAGGTGCGCCACGCGAAGCAGGCACAAACGCGAAACGTCTGGTGATCGTGATTGACGATGACATCGCGATCCGCGAAGGCACAGCGGCCTTGTTGCACAGCTGGGGCTTTGAGGTGATCACGGTCGGTGGGCGTGCTGAACTGCAAGGCCTGATGGCCACACAAGCCAAGGTACCGCATATGGCGATTTGCGATTTGCGTTTGCGCCATGGTGAGGAAGGCATCGAAACCATCGAATACCTTCGCACCCTCTATAACGCGGATTTGCCCGCCATTTTGATCACTGGCGACACGCATTCCGAGCGCTTGCAAATCGCCCAGAAAAGTGGGCTGGCGCTGCTGCATAAGCCGGTCGCGCCCTCTGACTTGAAAGACGCCATGAAGAAAGTGATGCTCAATGTCAGCCCTTGAGCACAACAGCTACAGTGCCTTGCGCCATTTCAGCACAGATCAAAAAGTACTGATCGAAAAAGCGCGAGTCATTCAGTCCAACTCACATTGGAATGTCGGTAGTTTTGTGATTTGTGCCTGCGTGGCTGGCTGGGCGTTGTACGACCCTCGCAAGGCGGTATATATCGGGCTTTGGCTTAGCACGCTGGTGCTGATGGCGGTGCTGAATGTAGTGGAGGAGATTTGGGTCAGAAGACACCCACAGCCGCCTGAACGTGCGCCGCAACGCCTGCGAGCATCGACCCGCTCATCGCTCATCTTTGGCGTCCTGTGGGGAGTGGGAGTGTTGGTGCTGTGGCCTGCCGAGCGCATTGATCTACAGGTCTTCTTGATGTTTTTGACGGCAGGCATGGCAGCGGCAGCGCAGTTGTCGTTCAGCATGCATCTGCCCGCGTTTTATGCTTTTTTCCTGCCTATGCTTGGCAGTCTGATTTTCGTAACCCTGTTGGCAGGGGGCATGGTCAATTATTTGATTGCCTTTGCCACCACCACCTATCTGGTGGCCAGCGTGCGATTCGTCAAAACCCTTAGCAATATTTTTGTGGGTGCGATAAGGTCTCGTTTTGAAATTGCGGATTTGGCTGAAAGCCTCAAGCTACAAAAAGAAGTGGCCGAGGCCGCCAGTCAGTCCAAAAGCCGCTTCCTCGCTGCTGCGAGCCATGACTTGCGCCAACCCGTGCATTCGCTTTCCTTGTTTGTGGGAGCCTTGGCGGCGCAGCCGCAAAATGCCGAAGGCACGCGCCTGATCACGCACATCCGGTCCACCGTTGAATCGCTGGGGACCTTGTTCGACTCACTTCTCAACATCTCGAAGCTGGACGCGAACACCGTTCAGCCCGTGTTGAAAGCGGTTGATCTGCGACAACTGCTGCAAAAAATCTGCGACGCCGAGGCGGCACCTGCCCAGGATAAAGGGCTTGCACTGCACTTAAACGCGCCCTCGCTGATCGTTACAACCGATCCCATCCTTCTAGACCGGGTCATCCGCAATTTGGTGGCCAACGCCGTGCGCTACACCGACCAAGGTGCAGTGGTCATCAGTGCACGCCTGCGCGCGGGACGGGTCTTGGTGCGTGTGGGTGACACGGGCATTGGTATTCCGCCGGATATGCTGGAGACGGTTTTTGATGAATTTGTCCAGCTTCACAACGCGGAGCGGGATCGCAACCAAGGGATAGGCCTGGGGCTGTCTATCGTGCGGCGACTGGCCACACTGCTGCAGATCAAGCTGACATTCCGTTCACGCGTAGGCCGTGGCTCGGTGTTTTCACTGTGGCTAGAACCTGCGCCCAGCAGTGCTCACCGCCAGGTCACAGCGACACCCACGGCGTCAACAGCGGCAGAACTCGTTACGCCAGGCCCTAACCCAAGCACCGCCTATGTGCTCGTCATTGATGATGATGCCGCCATCAGGATCGGGATGACAGCACTGCTGAGCAGCTGGGGCTATCAGGTTTTGGCTGTCGCCGGTCTGCAAGAGTACTTACCTTTGATGGCGTCTCAGAAGCAAGTGCCGTGTCTGGTCATTTGTGACATGCGCCTGCGCAACGGCGAAAACGGCATTGAAACGGTGGCCTATGTCCGCACACAGTACAACGATGATTTGCCCGCCATTTTGATCACGGGTGACACCGCGCCCGAGCGCTTGCAACAGGCGGGGCAAAGCGGACTCGTTTTGCTCCATAAGCCCGTATCACCCGCCGCACTCAGGTCCGCCATGGCCAATGTCGCCCAAGGGGCACAAGCTTGATCCGGTAATGACTGCCGCAAGCTCACTGGGCCGCTCATCCCACACAGAGATGCTGGTGTTGGCCGAAAAGGCGCGCTCCATCCGGGACAACTTGGCATGGATGATGGTGGGCTATGTGTCCTGTGCTTGGGTGTTAGCTTGGTTTCTGTATGACGAGCCAAAAGCACGGGCGATTACCGTCTGGCTTGTTACGGTGACCCTGATGGCAGCATTCAATGTGTGGGGAGGCGCGCGCATGGGGCAGCGCAAGCCAAAGCCCCAGCGAGCGCCACAGCACCTGCGCTTGGCCACACATGTTTGCCTGTTCTTTGGCGTCCTTTGGGCAGCGGGAGTGTGGATACTTTGGCCCGCAGACCGCTTGGACAGCCAGGTTTTTCTGATGTTCATCACCTCAGGCTTGACCACCGGCGCGCTGCTCGCCCTGTGCGTGCACCTGCCCGCGTACTACGGTTTCTTCTTGCCCTGCATGTTGGGATTGATCGCGGTCATATGGCATGAGGGCGAAGGGCTCATCAGTCCACTGATTGCCGTTGCCATCTTGGCTTACTTTGTCACCAGCTTGCGCTTTGTCAAGATTTTGCGGGAGAACTTCATAGGCCTGATGCGTTCGCGCTTTGAGGTCACAGAATTGGCGGAAAGTCTGCAGCGGCAAAAAGAGGTGGCAGAGGCAGCGAGCCAATCCAAAAGCCGATTTCTCGCCGCTGCGAGCCATGATTTACGCCAACCCGTGCATTCACTGTCGTTGTTTGCTGGCGCGCTAGCCCAGCACCAATTGCCACCGCAAAGCGATCAACTGGTGAAGCATTTGCAGACGACCATAGCGTCATTGGGCGCCATGTTTAATGCGCTGCTGAATATCTCCAAACTAGATGCAGGCACCGTGCAGACCCACTGCGTCCCCTTGCAACTGGCGCGCCTGCTTCATCAATCCTGCGAGGGTGAGGCCAAAATCGCCCATGACAAAGGAATAGAACTTTTGGTGGATTCGCCTGCGGTATGGATCCAATCCGACCCCAGCCTTTTAGAGCGAATCGTTCGCAATCTGGTGAGCAATGCGGTTCAGCATACTGAGCAGGGGCGTGTGGCAGTGCGGGTAAGAACCATCGCAGGGAAAGTCGTCCTGCGAATTGCTGACACCGGCATTGGCATTCCTGCCGACAAGCTTGAGGAAGTGTTTGACGAATTTGTCCAGCTCCATAACCCGGAGCGTGACCGCAATAACGGCTTAGGGATTGGCTTGGCCATTGTGCGTCGATTGACTGCACTCTTGAATATTCAACTGAGGCTGCGGTCGCGCGTGGGACGCGGTACGGTCTTTTCTTTGTCTCTCGGTGCGGCAGCAGCTGCACCAGCAAAGGCAGAGGAATCGACAGGACACACACGGTCAACGGCAGACATGAAGGACAGCGCCAATGATGCGCTCGTAATTGTGATTGACGATGACCTGTCCATACGCGAAGCCATGGCAGCGCTGTTGACGGGCTGGGGCTATCAGGTCGTACTGGCAGGTGGGCTGGAGGAGTTCTTGCCGACGATGGTCACACTTTCCAAAGTGCCGCTCTTACTGATCTGCGATTTGCGCTTGCGCCAGGGCGAAAACGGCATCGAAACAGTGGAATACCTGCGCAGCCAGTACAACGATGATCTGCCTGCCATCCTGGTCACCGGCGACACGGCACCCGAGCCCTTGCAGCAAGCACAACAAAGCGGCTTCGTCCTCCTGCACAAACCCGTGTCACCAGAATCTCTGAGAACCGCCATCGCGGAGGCGCTGGCGAACTAGGACGGGTGCGAACTCAACAACCCCGCCTGTCGGGCCGCCTCCACTGCCTGCACCCGATTAACCGCACCCAGCGCACGAAAGATGGCACTGACATGGCCTTTGACGGTTTTCTCTTGCATGTCCAACTCCCGGGCAATCAGCTTATTGGGTAAGCCTTGTGCAATCAGGGCCAACACCTCCGTTTGACGGTCGGTCAGCGGTGAGAGACTGCGGGGCTCAGACGAGCCAGCATCCAGTGGCTGACTCAGCAGCATCAGGGGAGGGATGTACTGGTGGCCATCCATCACCATGCGAAGCGCGGCCATCAGGGTGTCGTTACCACTGGATTTTGGGCAAAAGCCACTGGCACCTGCGGCAAACGCGCGGCGCACATCGGCAGGGTCTTCGCTAGAAGAAAACACCAAAATCGGCAGCGTTGGGGCCAATTCACGCATGCGCGCCAACGTGGACAAACCCGACAAGCCAGGCATGTTCAAATCCATCAGAACGCAGTTGACAGCAGCACTCGCCGTGTCATCATTCTCGCGGCCAGGCTGGCGTGTGCCCTGCACCTTGGCAATAGCGCTGTCGCCATTGCCTGCCTGCAGAATATCCGCAGCAGGGGCAAACTGCTTAAGCACAGCGACCATGCCCTCCCTAATCATGGGATGATCGTCAACAATCAAAAAATTCATGGCGAAAGCTTAGCAGAATCGTGACATTTTCCGCATCCAATAACCCCTCAGGCACCTTGTTTTTGGTACCTGCCCCGCTGGACTTTGGCTGCACGCCTCTGGCGCCGTTGAACCATGCCTTGCCACTGCAAACACTTGAGCTTGCCGCACGCCTGCAGCACTGGGTGTGCGAAAACGCCAAAAGCACTCGCGCCTACTTGAAACGGGTAAACGATGTGGTGCCACTGACCAACCCAGTTCAATCGCTACAAATTCAGGAGCTACCCAGGCAAGCCCATAAAGCCGGGGACCATGTTCCAGGCGCACAAACCTTCGATGCCAAGGCGCTGCTTGCTGCTGCCCTGCCGGCCAACGGCGGCCACGACATAGGACTGGTCAGCGAAGCGGGTATGCCTGCCATTGCCGACCCAGGGTCTAGCGTAGTGCGCGCCGCGCATGACCTCGGTTTAACCGTGGTTCCACTGGTTGGGCCTATCTCACTCATGTTGGCGCTGGCCGCCAGTGGACTGAACGGGCAAAACTTTGCGTTTGTCGGCTACCTGCCGCAAGAACCTTCCGCTCGCGTGCAACGCATCCGTGAGCTGGAAGGGCTTGCACTCAAGACCGGGCAAGCCCAACTCTTCATCGAGACGCCTTACCGCAACGCGGCCTTACTGCAGTCGCTCATTCAAACCTTGCAAACCAACACCCGACTTTCGGCCAGCAGCGGCTTGACCCTGGCGCAGGCGCGCACGCGCAGCCAAACGGTCAAGGCTTGGAAGCAGCTGGGATTGAGCGCGCCTGAGATGGCGCTGCCCATTGTCTTTGGCATAGGGCGATAGGTAGCGGGCCATGGCAGACCAGGTTCGCAGCGCGGTACTGACCAACTACGTGGCGATTGCACAATCTGTCGGGCTGGACCCCTATGCGATGGCCAAGGCAGTTGGATTGAGCCCGGTCGTCTTGAGCGAAACGGACATGAAGATTTCTGCGGTGGCAGTGCGCCAACTGCTGGAGGATTCGGCCAACGCGTCGGGTGCAGAAAACTTCGGCTTACGCATGGCAGAGAACCGCAAGCTTTCCACGATGGGACTGGTGGGCATGGTCACGCGAGACGCCGCCACCGTACGCCATGCGCTCGTCATCATGACCCGGTTCATGCGTTCGCACAACGAGACCTTGTTTCTGGAAATCGAAGAGACGGGGGCCTACGCGACCATTCGGGACGAGATGATTTTGCGTGGCGCCCAGCTTGGCTCCATGCGCCAGGCAATAGAGCTGTCCATTGGCGCGCTGGTGCGCATCATCCGAGTGCTGCTGGGGGACGACTGGGTGCCAGAGCGCGTTTACTTTAGCCACCCTGCCCCAAAAGATTTGAGCCTGCACCGCCGACTGTTCGGCTTGTGGCCTGAGTTCGGTCATGAATTCAATGGTCTGGTCTGTCATCAGCGCGATCTGGATCGCCCCATTGCGTCATCCGACCCGGTCATGGCGCGCTATGCGCAAGCACAACTTGAACAAGCACTGGACCCCACACACCACTCAACCGCGCGCGAGGTCCGCCAGATGGCCATGATCCTGCTGCCCAATGGACGCTGCACTATTGAGCAAATTGCGCGTCAGCTCAGTGTGGATCGGCGCACTATTCACCGTCAACTGGCGCGCGAAGGCACCAGCTACACCGCTGAGATCAATGCACTGCGCAGAGAACTGTCCGACAGGCACCTCGCAAACAGCAAGCGCGCCCTTTCTGAAATATCCTACCTTCTGGGCTTCTCAGGCCCAGCCGCCTATGCCAAATGGCACAACCAGCAGTTTGGCCATACCGCCTCACAGCGCCGCCAAAACTTGACGTCTTCTTAAGGTACCAGAACGGTTGCACCGGTGGTCATGCGGGACTCCAACGCACGATGGGCGGAGGCGGCGTCGGCCAGCGCAAACTCCTGCTTGGGCTCGCCCACAATGCGGCCGGCCAGCACATGAGCGAAGAGCTCATCGGCCATCGCCAACATGGCAGGCCTGGGGTTCGCATAGTGAACCATCGCGGGACGGGTGACGAAGAGCGAGCCTTTCATGGCCAGCAGCATGGTATCCAGCTGAACTGGGCCAGATGATGTGCCGTTGCTGACCAAGGTGCCCCGCACCTGCAGGCTGTCCAGCGAGGCCATCAAGGTATCTTTGCCCACCGAGTCATACACCACCGGCACGCCCTTGCCGTCCGTCAATTCACGAACACGCTTAGCCGTGTCTTCTCGTGTCGTGACGATGGTGTGGGTGCAGCCGTGCGCCTTGGCCACTTCTGCCTTTTCATCCGAGCTGACCGTGCCAATCATGGTGACACCCATGGCGCGGGCCCACTGGCAGGCAACCAAGCCCACGCCGCCAGCTGCTGCATGGTACAGAATGGTTTCACCGCCTTTCAAAGGATAGACCTGACGAAACAGGTACTGTGCGGTCAGACCCTTCATCATCAAGGCCGATGCCGTACGGTCAGACACACCGTCTGGCAACGGAATCAATACACCAGCAGGCATGACACGCACATCCGAATACGCGCCTTGCGGTCCCAGCAAGTAACCCACACGTTGCCCGACAGCGACTTCGGTGACGCCTGAGCCAATGGCCTCAACTACGCCCACGGCATCACTGCCCAGACCGTTGGGCAAAGCCAATGGATAGACGCCGGTGCGGAAATAGATGTCTATGAAGTTGACGGCGACATAGCTGTGCCGCACGCGGACCTCGCCAGGGCCTGGGTCGCCCACCTGGACGGTTTCGAGTTTGAGAACATCGGCACTGCCGGTTTCAGAAAAGCGGATGGCACGGGCCATAAATGTCTCCAATAAAAGGGCCGAAAAAGTTGGCCTTCAATCATTAATCAATGAGCAGACTCAGGCGCTGTCACTTGCAAGTGCTGCAATCAGTTCTTCAGCACGCGGCCAAGGGCCAAAGCCCGATGCGGGATTCAAATGGCCTACAGCCCCCAGGTCGAGCACCTTACTCCCCCAGTCGGCCGCCATATTTTGCGCCTTGGTCAAGGCCGCCAAGGGGTCGTTCTGACTGGTACAAACCAAGCTCCGAAAAAGCAGCGGCTCACGAGGCACGGGCAGCCATCCCCCGGCATCTAGCTCAGCCAGACTCGGGTAGCCTGCAGGCAGTGGCGTCTCAAAATCAGGCGGCGCAACCAGCAGCGCCGCATGCACGGTGCATGACGTTTGCGCAGCCCAATGGGCCACCGAGATCACGCCACCGCTGTGCGCCACCAAAATGATGGGGCCATCGATGCGTTGCACGGCGGCCTCCAACGCCTGCACCCGCTCGGCACAGCTCAGATTTTCACGCCCAAGGGGTTCCACCGCATATACCGACTGGTTTTGTTGCTGCAATTTTTGTAGCAAAAGGGTCTGCCAGTGCTGCGCGACATGGTCGCGCAGTCCCGGAACGATAACAACGGTGAACTGTGACAAGGCTGTCATTAGGCGTGCATCAAAAAGCCACGCTGACCCGCTTTACGGTTGGGCGCAAAGCCATTCTTGGCCAGCGTTTCATCGGCATTGCTGTAGAACTCGCCAATCTTGTAAATGCGGCGCGCTTCCTTGCCGTCTGCCACTTCGCGGCCAAATTCGCGTGAAATGCGCACCAATTGTTCGATCTGCTTGACCGTACCCATCTTGGCCTTGCGGTCTTGCTGCCAGATGTTGTCTTCAATCCCGCAACGCACATGCAAGCCCATCGAGATGGCCATCATGTTAATGGGCAAAACATTGAGCATGGAGGTCTCCAGCGTCAATACCGAGCCATCTGGGCAGGCGCGCACGAAGTTGGCCAGGTTGTAAATGTTGGGCTGATCAAAGCCGCCCCCAATCGCCACCCAGGTCAGGATCAGCGGCACGTTGCAAACACCCCGGCGCATCATGCGCTCGACTGTCTCCAGTTGGGTGATGTTCGCCAGCTGAAAGTGGGTCTGAATCTTGTTGGCGGACAGGCGCTTGATGTGCTCCTCCACCCATTCCGGGCCAGCGGGAATGGTCATCTCGCGGTAGGCGCGGTACAGATCAGGCTCGGCCAATGTGGTGCCGGCGACATCGGCCGCGCACATCTGCTCGACCACGTTCATCTGGTTGCTGTTGATGGCGATCGTCACCTGGTCGGGCACGGGCTTGAGTTCCGCCAGCATGTGGCGTGTGTCGTCACTGAGCCACTTGGCATCCGCACCCTCGCCCTCAGGCGCAAAGCTGATGGAGCCCCCGACCTGAATGATCAGGTCTGGCACACGGGCTCGGATACCGGCAATGAGTTCGTTGAACTTAGACAGGCGTTTGGAACCATGTCCATCGAGCTCACGCACATGCAGGTGCAAGACAGTGGCGCCGGCGTTGTAGCAGTCCACAGCCTTCTGGATCTGCTCTTCCATCGTGACAGGAATGTCTTCGGGAAAGTCGGAAGGCATCCACTCGGGGCCATAGGGTGCGCACGTGATGACCAGTTTTTCCTGGTTTTCGGGGAAGAGGGAACCGTCATAAAAATTCATGGCAAAACTCCGGTTAGGGCCTGCTTTAAAGGCCGTTGCATGGAATGAAAGAAAGGAGAGATCGGCTTAGAAAGGGATATCGCCAACGATGCCAGCGCGTTCCATCTTGCGGTGGCACGGTGCGTAATCCATCACGGCGTAGTGCTGCGTTGCGCGGTTGTCCCAAATGGCCATGCTGCCAGGCTGCCAACGCCAGCGCACTTGGTATTCGGGTATGTAGGCCTGCATGATCAAGTAACGCAGCAAGTCACTCGCACCCGGGTTGGCGTCCTGACCAAAGCGCACATTGGCGGCCGTGTGGAAGTTGGTGAAATGGGTGGTAAAGCCATTCACGAACAGGACTTTTTCACCGGTCTCGGGGTGCGTGCGCACCACGGGGTGCTCGGCATCGGGATACTGGGCTTTGAGTGCCAGGCGCTTTTCGATGGGCATTGCTGCACCAAAGCTGGCTTCGATGCTGTGACGCGCGCGCAGTCCCGCAATCTGATCCTTGATGTGTTGCGGCAGACGCTCATACGCCAGATGCATATTGGCCCACATGGTGTCGCCGCCCACGGGCGGACACTCGATGCAGCGCAGCACACAGCCCATGGGAGGTGCTTCGCGCCAGGTGGCATCGGTATGCCAGCAGTTCTCGTAGCGGTCCATGGGCTGGTCGGGCGACTTGTAGATCTGCACAAGGCCCGGATGATCGGGGTGGCTTCCTGCAACGGGATGGTCTTCCAGTTTGCCGAAGTACTCTGCAAAGGCTACATGCTCGGCGCGAGTGATGTCCTGGTCGCGCAGGAACAGCACCTTGTATTTCAGCAGCAGGGCTTTGATCTCGGCTGCAAGTGAGGTGTCACGCGCAGCGTCTCCCAGGTTCACACCGTGCAGTTGCGCACCGATGGACGCCGTCAGAGGCTCAACGCGAAAGCGAGTAGATGTCATGCTTGTCTCCTCAGACGCGGGGTTCAGTTCAACTTGATGTTGAAAGTCTTGACGATCGCTGCATTGCGCTCAAAGTCGGCCTTCATGGCTTTGCTCATCTGCGCGGGCGTCTGGTTTTCAACGGCCTCAAATCCAGCAGCAACCAGGCGGTCTCGCACCTTGGGCGACTTGGCCACCGCTGCCAGCGTTGTGTTCATGGCGTCACGGGTTGCGGCAGGCACCCCGGCCTCCACAATCACACCAATCCAGTTACTGAAGTCGAGCTCCGGGTAGCCTTGCTCGGCCATGGTGGGCACATTGGGCAGGTGGCTGGAGCGGGTCTTGCTGAGAACACCATAGGCCTTTAACTTGCCGCCATTGACCAATGGCAATGAGGTTGCCAAACCGTCAAACATCATGAGCGGCTGACCTGCCATCACTTGTGTCAGCGCAGGGGGCGAACCGGGGTAAGGTACATGTTGCAAGTCCAGGCCGGCCTTCTGGTTCAGGATCATGCCGGCGTAATGCGAGATGGTGCCTGTGCTGTAGGAAGCAAAACTCAGCTGCCCAGGTTTGGCCTTGGCATAAGCCACCAGCTCAGAGAAATCTTTGGCGGGAACCGAAGGCGCACTGACCAGAACTGCGCTGGCCTTCACGATCAGCGCGACGGGCTCCACATCCTTCATGGGGTCAAAGCCCGTCTTCATGACGTGGGGAATTTCGGTCAGTACATTGCTGGCCGTCATCATGATGGTCTGGCCATCTCCTGGTGCAGCAATCAAGGCTTGTACCGCAATGGCACCACCTGCGCCGGGTTTGTTTTCCACCACCACGCTTTGACCTAGCTCCTGCCCCAACTGCTCGGCTACGACGCGCGCCACGATGTCCATGGTCCCGCCCGCTGGCGCTGGCACGATCATTTTGACGGGCTTATTGGTCCACGCCAGGGCGCTGCTGCTTAGTGCAAGGGCACATGCTGCTATCAGACCAATAGCAGGGTATTTGCTTTTCAGGATTTTGTTCATGGGCTTGTCTCCAGAAGGGGGGGCGTCGTTCGGCTCAATCGAGTGAGACCGAATGATCTGGCCTGGCAAGCCTATGCATTTATCCTAACGGGACATATATTTATCTATCAGGGACAATACCGGGTAAACACGGAGGCTACTCCTTGGGCGCGCCAGAGCTCTTGACGATGCCCTCATAGCGCTTGATTTCTGCTATTGAAAAGCGCGCAAATTCATCGGCAGACCCGCCATTGATTTCCGCTCCCATGTCCTGCAGTCGGGTGCGGATTTCAGGTTTTTGCAAAATGGCGTTGATCTCTTTATTCAGCCGGGCAACCACTTCAGCTGGCGCGTTGGCGGGGAGCATCACACCGTACCAGGCGGACGCTACCATGGGCGTGCCTGCCTCGGCAAAGGTGGGCACGTTGGGCAGTACTGCCAACCGTTTGCTCGCAGCCACGGCTAAAGGCTTGAGCAAACCACCACGGATGCTACCGAGAGATCCCGTGTCGAGCATCATGTCTATGTGCCCTGCGATCAGATCCTGCGCGGCGGGGCCGCTCCCCTTATAGGGCACATGGCGAATATCAATATTGGCAGCCGTTTTGAGTTGAGCACCAGCCAAGTGCTGCGAGCCACCGATGCCTGCAGATCCGTACGTAAATTTGCCGGGATCTTTTTTGGTGGCATCAATCACGTCTTTGAGGGAGTTCCAGCTTGACTTGGCTGGCACCACCATCACGTTGGGAATCGAGCAAAGCTGCACAACAGCTGTGAAGTCTTTCGCTGGGTCAAATCCTTGCTTGGCATACAGGTGAGGCCCTGCCGCATTGGTGGAACTGGTCGCCAGCAGCAAGGTGTAGCCATCAGGCTTTTCCTTGGCCACGGCAAGGGTGCCAATGTTGCCGCCCGCCCCGGCTTTGTTATCCACGACGACCGGCACACCCAGCGCTTGGGAGAGTGGTTGCGCCAAGATGCGGGCAAGCTGATCCGTCGCACCACCCGTTGCCCACGGCACCACAAATCTAAGGGGTTTATCGGGGTAGATTTGCGCAAAAGCTGGCGCTGAAAAGCAGCAAATACCGCTGAGTACCACTTGCAAAGTGGACAAGACGAGCGCACGACGAGTAAGCGTTGGATGAGTGGATGACATTTGGGTTCCTGAATTGCAACTACCTGAGAATTGAGATTTAAGCCAAGCCGTGTGGATGGAGCACAGCCTGAAGCCAGGATTGTTCAAGCTTGCCATTGGCAATTTCCTGCGAAATGGCTTGCTCACGGGCCAAGCCTTTGTTGGCGGCGGCGATCAATGCCAGCGCAGCGCTGGGTGCAAAATTGACGACACCATCGTCATCGCCCACGACATAGTCGCCCGGTGCGATGACCTGACCTGCAATCGAGACAGGAACATTGATCTGGCCAGGCCCATTCTTGTACGGGCCACGGTGACTAATGCCCCGTGCGTGACAAGGCATGCCTGCATGGGCAAAAGCTGCACTGTCTCGAATAGCACCGTCGACCACAAATCCAGCGCATCCCCGCTGCATCGCGTATTGCATGATCAGGTCACCAATCAAGGCATTCGCCAGATCGCCGCCACCATCCACCACCAGCACATGACCTGGTTTCATGAGCATCAAAGCTTTGTAGATCATCAAGTTGTCACCTGGTCGAGTCTTGACGGTCAGCGCGGTCCCCACGAGCTTCGCTGAAGCACCCAAGGATCGCAGACCGATGCAGCCAACAAGTCGATCTAAGTTATCACTCAGAATAGGAACAGGGAGATCGCGCAAAGCTTTGAAGCAGGCTTTCGGGTCCACCTCCGCAGCGGGATGTACGTGTTGAGCAAGTGAGTTCATGCGGCCCATTTTGGCGTCAGCATTGAAAAATAAAAAACGATATTTATTGACTCATCCATATCAATTAAAGTGATATGAATTTCCCTCATCACTTGTCTTATGGTCACCTACAAACAACTTGAAGCTTTGCACTGGATATGTCGGCTCGGCGGATTCCAGCAAGCGGCCAAGCGACTGAACACCAGCCAAGCGGCCGTGTCGAAGCGAATTCAAGAGTTGGAATCAGCGTTTGGCACAGCTTTGTTTGATCGCAGTCACCGAGAGGCCCGGTTGACGCCCAAAGCACAAGAACTGCTCCCCATGGTGGACGCCATGCTGCGCCAGCGTGACCAGTTTGAAGAGACCATCTGTCAGCCCGATGTGCTGGTGCGCAAGCTGCGGTTGGGCGTTACTGAATTGACCGCGCTAACCTGGTTACCGACCTTGGTCGCCCAAATTCAGGTGCGATACCCGCGCATCGCCATCGAACCCGATGTGGATTTAAGCGCCTCATTGCGCGACAAACTTGCCAAAGACAAGGTGGATGTGATCGTGTTGCCGGATGCTTTTGAGCACCCGGGATGCATCTCGACGCCACTGGCTAGCGTGGAGAACGCCTGGTTTTGCCGACGTGACCTGATGTCGAGCAAACGCACCATACCGCTAGAGCAACTCGCTGCTTTTCCCATGTTGACGCAGAACAGCCAGTCCGGCTCTGGCGTGTTCCTGGGGCGATGGCTCGATAAGCATGGCATTCACGCCACGCAAAGCGTGACCAGCAACAGCTTGTTAGCCCTCGTTGGTCTGACGATTTCAGGGCTGGGCGTGGCCAGCATGCCCTACCACTGCGTTCAGGGTTTGTTTGGCAGCCGCCTGCTGAACGTGGTCAAGACCGACCCGCCGCTTCCGGCGGTGCCGTATGTCGCGGTCTATCGAGCAGATTCGGCCAACCGTTTGATTGGCGATGTCATTGCCATTGCGCAGCAAAGTTGCAACTTTGACAAAGTGATCAAGGGCGGCATGGCAACACCTTGACCACAGTTCAACCGATCAACCGCGACGCTTCTTCACAGCAGCTGACAGCACTTCCAGCGTGGCAACTGTGTCGTCCCAGCCGATGCAAGCATCGGTAATGCTCTGGCCATAAGCGAGCTTGCTGACGTCGTCTTTGCCGGGTGTGAACTTTTGCGCACCGTCAACGATGTGGCTTTCAATCATCACACCGAAGATCTGGCGCGAACCGCCAGCCAATTGACCTGCAATGTCTTTGGCCACTTCGATCTGCTTCATGTGCTGCTTGCTGCTGTTGGCATGGCTGCAATCAACCATCAAGGTGGCGGGCAGCTTGGCGGCTTCCAGATCTTTGCAAGCGGCTGCCACGCTGGCGGCGTCGTAATTGGTGCTCTTGCCGCCACGCAGGATCACGTGGCAATCCTTGTTGCCGTTGGTTTGCACAATGGCCACGCTGCCGTTCTTGTGAACCGACAGGAAGTGGTGGCCACGTGCTGCCGCCTGAATAGCATCTGTTGCAATCTTGATATTGCCGTCGGTGCCGTTCTTGAAGCCCACAGGCGCTGACAAGCCAGAGGCCAGTTCGCGGTGCACTTGGCTCTCAGTCGTACGCGCGCCAATCGCGCCCCAAGCGATCAGATCAGCGATGTACTGGGGGGAGATCACGTCCAGGAACTCGCTGCCTGCGGGCAGGCCCAGGCGGTTGATTTCAATCAGCAACTGCCGCGCAATGCGCAGGCCTTCGTCAATGCGGTAGGTTTCGTCCAGGTACGGGTCGTTGATCAGGCCCTTCCAGCCGACCGTGGTGCGGGGCTTTTCAAAGTACACGCGCATCACAATTTCCAGGCTGTCGGCGTACTTGTCGCGCAGTGGCTTCAAGCGACGGGCGTAGTCCAAGGCAGCGGCCGGATCATGGATGGAGCAAGGGCCCACCACCACCAACAGGCGATCATCCTTACCGGCCATGATGTTGTGAATGCTCTTGCGTGTGTCGGCAATCTGGCTTTCCACTGCCGTGCCCCGGATGGGGAAGAAACGGATCAAATGCTCGGGAGGAGGTAACACGGTGATGTCCTTGATACGCTGGTCGTCGGTCTGGCTGGTGCGGTCGGTGGGTTGCGTTCCAGGGGGATACCAGGCTGCAGCGGATTGGGAGACAGGTTTTGTGGTCATCGCGGGTTCCTCGTCAGATCAAAGTTGCAAAGTAGAAAATCAAAAAAAAACCGCCGGAGTGTTTGGACTCCGGCGGTTGGATGTGAGGGCTTTGCGTGCTTTACGACTGAGCCTCTCGTCCGCCGGGGACTGAGAACCAAAAGTAAAAGTAAGCAAAGGCCTGAAATTTCATAGCGTTGAAATGTAGCACATGCGGCTTGGGCGTTTCTTTCAGACAATGCGTCAGGCTGTTCCGCCAACGGTCAGTCCGTCAATGCGCAGCGTTGGCTGGCCCACACCCACAGGCACGCTTTGGCCTTCTTTGCCGCACACGCCCACACCACTATCCAAGCGCATATCGTTGCCAATCAGCGAGATCTTCTTGAGCGACTCAGGCCCGCTGCCCACAATAGTTGCGCCCTTGACGGGGTATTGAATCTTGCCGTTTTCTACCCAATAGGCTTCGCTGGCGGAGAACACAAATTTGCCGCTGGTGATGTCGACTTGGCCACCACCAAAGTTGGTGGCATATAGGCCCTTCTTGATTGACGCGACGATTTCCTGGGGGTCTTTATCGCCGCCCAACATATAGGTGTTGGTCATGCGAGGCATGGGAATATGGGCATAGCTTTCGCGCCGTCCATTGCCTGTAGGCTTCACCCCCATCAAGCGCGCATTCATGCTGTCCTGGATGTAGCCTTTGAGGATGCCGTCTTCAATCAACACGTTCTTTTGGCTTGCTGCACCTTCATCGTCCACATTGAGCGAGCCACGGCGGTCGGGAATCGTGCCGTCGTCCAGCACGGTGACGCCCTTGGCTGCCACGCGCTGGCCAATGCGGCCACTGAATGCACTGGAACCTTTGCGGCAGAAGTCGCCTTCCAGACCATGGCCCACCGCTTCATGCAGCAAAACACCAGGCCAGCCGGGGCCCAACACCACGGTCATGACGCCTGCAGGGGCTGGGCGGGCTTCAAGGTTGGTCAGTGCCGATGCGACGGCTTCATTGACGTAGGTTTCGATCTGCTCGTCGCTGAAGTAGGCAAAACCAAAGCGGCCACCGCCGCCACTAGAGCCCGTTTCGCGTCGGCCATTATGTTCAGCAATCACCGTGACCGACAGGCGCACGAGTGGCCGAACATCCGCCGCCAGCGTGCCATCCGCTCGGGCGATCAACACCACGTCGTATTCACTGGCCAAGCCTGCCATCACCTGCACAATGCGCGGGTCTTTGGCGCGGCCCAGCTTTTCCACTTTGCCCAGCAGTTTGACCTTGGCCGTGCTGTCAAGGGAGGCAAGCGGGTCCGCTGGCGCATAGAGCGACCTGCTCTTGGCAATCTTGCGCGCCACCACTTTGGCGCGCTTGTTCTGCCCCGCCTGCGCAATGCTGCGCACAGTACGTGCAGCGTCTAGCAAAGACGCCTCTTAAATATCGTCGTAATACGCAAACGCGGCCTTCTCGCCGCTCAC